>Ga0268264_10000090_pt1 | contig 234383 bp, 200 predicted proteins | sample KBSSwiS32_FD_190357 | JGI IMG/M metagenome (GOLD analysis project Ga0268264, IMG submission 190357) | Switchgrass rhizosphere microbial communities from Kellogg Biological Station, Michigan, USA - KBS Switchgrass S3-2 (SPAdes) (version 2) | ecosystem: Host-associated > Plants > Roots >... | reverse complement strand
AGGCGTCCATCGCGCGCACCTCGGTGGGCGAACTGGGCGCGATCGGGGAGCCCGCGGAGCGCCAGCTGGAGGTGGGCTACGTCCGGAACGATGCGGCCGTCCCCACCGGCAAGTACCTGAGCGATGCCGCGGGAAACATCGAGTACGTGGTGGATCCGGGCATCGGCGGGCGGGTGGCCGAGGTGCACGGCGTGAAGCTGACCCGGTTCGAGGCGCCGAAGGCCCGGCTGTTCTCGCTGATCATCGACGGCATCCTGACCCGGAAGCTTCCCTGGGATCTGGTGCTGCTCGGGGTGGCGCTGGCGCTGATGCTGGAGATGTCGGGGGTGTCGGCGCTGCCGTTCGCGGTGGGGGTGTACCTGCCCATGTCCACCACCGCCCCGCTGTTCGTCGGTGGAGTGGTCCGGTGGTGGGTGGATCGTCGCAAGGCCGCCGCCGAGTCGGATGCGGGCCCCGGGACGCTGCTCGCCTCGGGGTACATCGCCGGGGGCTCTCTCGCAGGGGTGGTCATCAACCTGCTCCACATCCCAGCGGGTGGCGCGTGGATCGACGCGCTGGACGTTCCGGCGCACCTGGCCGGCAGACCTGGGTGGCTCGCCCGGGTGGTGGAGGCGGTCGGGGATTCACCGCGGGCGGACCCGGTGGCGTCCATCGGGCTGGGGCTGGTGCTCTTCTGCCTGCTGGCCGTGCACCTGGGCCGGGTGGCGCTCCGGACCCGGGAGGCGAACGGCCCACATCCGGTCTAGAATCGGCCTGCGTTGACTGCCGCAACCGACGCCGCGCCCGCCCCCGATCCGCTATCCGACCCGGAGAACCGGCAGCGGCTGGATCTGGCGAAGGCGTTCGCGTTCCAGCTGCTGAAGGGCATCAAGCAGATCGGCATGTACCGGCACAACGAGTCCCGGTACACCGACTACCTGTCCAAGGCCCACGAGGCGATCCGGCAGTACACCGACCGCTTCGGGCCGCTGATCTTCAAGGTGGAGCAGCAGAACTTCCTGCTCTTCGAGCAGCCGCTGTTCTCCGAGGACACCACTCTCCCCTTCAAGTTCTGGCGTGACGGGATCCGCCAGTTCATCTTCCGCCCCGGGTTGCGCGCCGACGAGCTCCTGAGCTTCACGCTGGTCGCGCTGAGCGACGTGGAGAAGCAGGGCGAGGACACGGTGGCCCAGCTGTGGCGCTCGCCCCTGGATAACCTGGAGTACGTCGTTGTGGAGGGCTTCAAGGTCGACGGCTTCTCCGACGAGGAGGTGCAGATCGCGGTCGACAAGATCGTCGAGTACCTCTACTCCCGTCTGCGGAGCCACTCCGACGACTTCCTCCGCTTCGCCCGGGTGAGCGCCGAGGATCTGGAGCTGAAGCTGGAGGGCGTGGAGCAGGTCCGGGGCGCGATCATCTCGGGGGTGACCGCGACCGACGAGCTCAAGGCCCGACTGCAGAAGGAGATCACCGAGGAGGAGAAGAGCAGACTCTTCCCCAAGCTGGTCTCGTCCATCTTCCAGGTGGCCGAGGCGGGCGTGGACGACCCGGACCTCCTCGAGGACATGTTCCTCCAGCTCCTGGACGCGCTCCTCCTCCAGGAGGACTTCGCGATCATCAATCAGATCGTCCTGAAGCTCCGGGCGATGGAGGACCGGCCGGGGATGGGCGGCATCCGCCGACTGAAGGCCACCTTCGTGGAGAAGATGGGCGACGAGCAGCGCCTCGTCCGGGTGGCTGACGTGCTGCGATCGGCCCGCCCGGCGATGCTGGCGGACGTCGGGCGTTACCTCACCTCGCTGCAGCCGACGACGCTGCCCGTCCTCCTGGACGTCCTGGAGACGCTGGACGCGCCTGAGCACCGGCTGATCCTCTGCGATGCCATCGCCGAGTTCTGCAAGGTGGACTCCTCGGCGGTCATCCAGCGGCTGTCGTCGGAGCGGCCGATGACGGTGCGGGACATGGTGTACGTGCTCGAGCGGGCGCAGCATCCGGACCGGATGCAGTTCTTCGGCCGGGTCCTGAAGCACCGGAACCTCGCGGTGCGGCTCGACGTGATGGGGACCATCGCCCGCGGGCGGAGCGTGGAGTCACGCCGGCTGATCGCCGAGGCCCTCAAGGACGAGAACGCGCAGGTGCGGGTGCAGGCGGCGCGTCTGCTGCCGGAGTACGACCGGGAGCAGGCGTACCAGGAGCTCGTGGCGGTGGTGAGGCGCAAGGACTTCAAGAAGCGCAGCGCCGAGGAGCAAGCGGCGTTCTACACCGCGGTGGGGAGCACCGGCCTGCCCACCGCGATCTCGCTGATGACCCAGCTCCTCGCGGAGAAGGCCCAGCTGTGGAACCGGGCCCGGGTGCTGGAGGAGAAGCTGCTCGCGGTGCACGGGCTGGCGGGAGTGCAGTCGATCCAATCCTACAAGGCGCTGCAGGCGGTGGTGGAGGACCGGAGCCAGCCCTCCGAGGTGCTGGTGGCCGCGCGGCGGGCGCTCGCGGAGACCCGTCGCAAGCTGTTCGGGGACGCCGCGCCCCCGGAGGCGGGTGGCTGATGCCGGACAACCTCAGGATCAGCGGCACCAGCGACGAGAGCATCCTCGAGTTCGGTCGAGACCACTCGGAGAAGCTGCAGCAGCTGTCGCGCTCGGTGCTCTCCACCCTCTACATGCTGGTGCGCTCGGCGAAGATGTACGACCCGGACAACGCGGTATTCGAGCGCCCGCTGATGTCCCTCCAGGACACGCTCAACCTCATCATCTCCCGCGAGGGTCGCTTCGACCTGGTGGGCATCAAGAGCTCGTTCTACGTCAACAACATGCTGGTGAAGGCCGAGCTCAACGCGGTGGAGAACATCCGCTACCTGCTCGAGGAGATGCGCGCGAAGGATGTGGGCGGTTTCACTCTCGTGAAGCCGGCGCAGATCTCCGAGCTCAAGAACTTCGTCTGGATCTTCGCCAAGGACACGACGGAGATGCCCGAGGACGACGGGCTCAGCAGCCGAAAGCTGCTGGCGATCAAGCTCGCCCGGTGGAGCAAGCTCAAGGAGAAGCTCGAGAAGGAGAAGCTCGACGACGAGGAGAAGGTCGACCGGAAGAAGTACGCGATCACCGTCTACGCGCGCGCCGTGTTCTTCATCTCCAAGTACCTGGACTCGGTGCGGAAGGGCACGCCGATGGTGGCGGCGCGCGCGCTGCGCATCGTCCAGGACCTGGTCGACATCTGCTACGACGCGAAGGTGCACTTCCTGGGCATGACCACCATGCGCCAGGAGTCCGAGTACCTGGTGTTCCACCAGGTGAACACCTGCCTGCTGTCAGTCGTGTTCGGGGTGGAGCTCGGGCTGACCAAGGCGCAGCTCCGCGACCTGGGGTTCATCGCGCTCTTCCACGACGCGGGGATGGCGACCATCCCCGACGAGCTCGCAGGGAAACGCGGCGGGCTGACGCCCGAGGAGCGGACGCTGGTCGCCAAGGCGCCGCTGATCTCGGTGCGGAACGTGCTGATGGAGAAGGGGTTCACCCGGACCACGCTCCACCGGGTGGTCGCGACGCTGGAATACAAGAGCGACTTCGGAACCGCGGTGCGAGACGCCCGGGGCAACATCCAGATGATCATCCCCAAGTCGTCGCTGGGGCTGTACGCGAAGATCATTGCGATCACGGCCGGCTTCGACGCGCTGACCAGCAAACGGCCGTTCCGGGACGCCTACGGGCCCGAGGTGGCGATGATGCTCATGTGGAGCGAGCTCAGGCACAAGTTCGACCCGGAGCTGGTGAAGGTGTTCATGCGCGTACTGGCGATCCCGCCGGTGAAGGTGCTGTCGAGGCGGCAGCAGGGCGCGCTGTCGGTGACGGGCCTGTAGACGCCGAGGGGGCGCTCCGGAGCGCCGCGCCTGACGCCTTCAGGGGCGAGCCAGCGATTCGATCGCCGCGCGAAGGTCCGCGGGGATCGGCGCTTCTGCCCGGATGGGCTTGCCGGTCCGCGGATGTGCGAACGCGAGGCGCCAGGCATGCAGCGCCTGACGCCCGAGCAGCTGCTGCACCGCCTTCACCCTCGCATCGCCCTTCCGCGTCCCGCCGTAGAGCGCGTCGCCGAGCAGCGGATGTCCCAGCTCGGAGAGGTGAACGCGGATCTGATGAGTGCGGCCGGTCTCGAGGCCGACCTCGAGCAGCGCGGCGCCATGCAGGCGCGTGCGCACGCGCCAGGTGGTCACCGCTGGCTTGCCAGCCTTCGCTCGGCCCGTGAAGCGCTTTCGGTCGCGCGGGTGGCGGCCGTGAAGCGTCTCGAGCTTTCCGGTGTCCGCCGGCTGACCGTGCACGAGCGCGAGGTACGTCTTCTCCACGCTTCGTGCCTGGAACGCGCGCTGGAGCGCCTGGAGCGCGGCGTCGTTCTTGGCGACGACGAGGCAGCCCGAGGTCTCCTTGTCCAGGCGGTGCACGATGCCCGGCCGGAGCACGCCCCCCACGCCGGACAGGCCGGAGACGTGGTGGAGCAGCGCGTTCACGAGCGTGCCGCGCGCATGTCCGGCGGCGGGGTGGACGACGAGCCCCGCGGGCTTGTCGAGGACGAGGAGATCGCGATCCTGGTGCAGGAGGGTGAGCGGGATGTCCTCGGGCTCCGGCACCGCTGGTTCCGGCGGCGGGATGGTGACGTCCAGCGTTTCGCCGCCCTTCAGTCGAAGCGACGCGCGCCCCTGCTTCCCGTCGACCTGCACCCGTCCTGCCTCGAGGAGCGCCTGGACGCGCGAACGGCTCAGCTCGGGAAGGCTCGAGGCAATGGCACGGTCGAGCCGCTCGCCGCGCAGCGCCGGCCCGACGGTGAACCGGTGCGTCTCCCCGCTCGAGATGTCGCGTCGAGGATCGGTGCTCACGGCGCACGGAGGAGTCTAGTCGCGCCGGGAGGGTCGTCCGTCCCCGATCCCGCGCAGGCTGGCGGCAGGAGAGCTCCGAGGGGACGCCGCAAAGTCAGACGAGGAGTGCGTATCCCTGGGGTTCACCGGGAGTAAGACTTGGGTCCTTTCAACTCCTTGAATCTCGGGTCCGCCGTTTCACTCCTGTTCCTGGTCCACGGAACGCTTGGACGGCACCGAAGGCGAGGCGGGACGCGGGCGGCAGATGAGGCTCCACCGGAACGAAGCGTCTCGCGAACCGGCGCCGAGCCCTCCGGAGCGTCTCGAGTCTCATCGTTTGCCCCGACGGCGTCGTCACCTTCGCGGACGGAATCAACAACCGGGGTCAGGTCGCTGGACGCTGCCAGCTTTCGGCGGCTCCCGGCCCCTTCCATGGCTTCATCGCCAGGCCGGGTGGCTGACGACGTTCACCAGATCTTGGATCGCACGTGCGCCTTCCCGCGCACGATGATGTCCACCACCGCCCGGTCGAAGAAGTTGGTGGTCGTGTAGACCTCCGGGCTCACCCGGCTCCGGTACAGGTCCCGCCCCTCGTCGAGCTCCTCCTTGAGCACGTCGAAGAGATTGTCCTGCTCGACGCCCTTGATGATCTTCTGCTCGTTGTAGAGCGAGATGTCGGAGGCAATCGCCCGGGCGAGCCGCAACGCCTTGGTCCGCTCTTCGTCGGTCATCCGTCAGTCCTCCGGCTCCTCACGACCCCCGCGCATGCGCGCGCTGGGCCGCCAGGAGATAGGTCTTGCTCACCCGCGCCGGATCCAGCCGGAGCTCGCGGGCCAGGTTCACCAGGATGCCACGGAGATACACCGTCGCGGGAAGCTTGTCGTACCTATCCGCCTCCACGTTCTCCAGGTGGATACGCGTGATGCGGGTCCGCTCCGCGACCTGCTGCAGCGACAGCCCGTAGGACTCCCGCACCCGCCGCAGCAGCTCCCCGTTGAACTCGGAGTCGACCGCGATGTCGAGCCGGTGCCTGCTCTCCCGTGGCCGCGCCGGAGACTCCGCGGCCCGCTCGGGGACCACGATGCTCGGTGGCGGAGCGGCCGGCGGCGCGGGAACCGGCGTCACCGGCTCGACCACCGGCGGCTCCGGAGCCGGCTTCATCCGCAGCCCGAGCGAGGGCGGCAGCCCCGTACGCTCGGGCACCACCTCCGCCTCGGACCCGGTCCCCGTCGTCGCGGCGACCGCCTCGCGGTGGCTCTCCGGCTCGACGGCCTCGCGCTCCACGGGCGGCGGCGCCGGCGCGGGCGGTCGGTCGGTCGCGGGCCGGGCCGCGAGCTCCTTCGGGACCGCGGCCGCCCAGTCTCCGCTCAGCAGCGTCTCCGGACGCCCGTTCCGCGCCCCGGCATCCCCTGCCCTCTCCGCGGCCCGCCCGAAGGCGCCCGGTGCCTCGGGGACGTCGAGCGCGAACGTCTGCTGGCGGGGCGACTCCTCCTCGTCCCCGTCGTCGGCGTCGTCCTCGGCCTCGTCCGCCTCGTCCGCCTCGTCCTCGTCGTCGTCGTCGAGGCTCGCCGCGCGGGCGTGCGGCCCCGGCTCCACCGGCGGCAGCGGCGCCTCGTCCTCGTCGTCGTCCTCTGCCCAGAGCGTCGCAGGCCCGAGCCGGCCGATGGACCGGTCGTAGGTGGCCCGGCGTGCCGGATCGAGCAACACCTCCTCCGCCTCGTCCAGCCTCGCCCGGAGCTCACCGAGCTGCTCCTCGTCCACCAGCGCGTAGACCGCGACGGACTCGGTCCCGAACGTCTCCCGGGCTCGTTCCACCGCCGCGCGGAGCTCGTCGATGGAGGAGGACGGATCGACCTCCAGCACGTCGTAGAGCGTCGGCTCCTCGGTCACGGTCATCGGCCAGCGGACCTCGGCCGGTCGAGCGCCACCAGCGCCTCGGCCACCGCGGCGAGATTCGCTGCCGCCGCCGACCCCCCGGCATCCACCAGCAGCGGCCGGCGCTTTCGCACCGTCTGCCAGGCCGAGTCGTCGTAGGCGATCGCCCCCAGGTAATCCATGTCCAGGCCGAAGAACTTCTTCCAGGCCGCCACCACCGCCCGCCCCACGCTGTGGTCCGCAGGAGAGCGGACCTGGTTCACCACCAGCTTCACCCGGAAGTCCCTCAGCGAGCGCTCCAGCTCCTCCGCCGCGTCGGGATTGCTCTCCGCCACCAACCGCACCACCTCGGCAGGCGTCCGCATCGCGCTGCCCTGGCTCCCCAGCGCCGCCTCGGCGAGGTGGGCCACCCCCAGCTCCTGCGCGGTCTGCTGCAGCCGCCGGAACAGCGCCGCCTTCAGGAAGCGGTAGGCGTTCTCGACCGAGGTCGGCTCGGGCAGGAGCACCAGCACCCCGTGGTCGGCGAGGAGGAAGAAGTCGATGGTGTGCAGCGACGTGCCCGCCCCGAGATCGAGCACCACGTAGTCCGCGTCCACCGTCTGCAGCTGCTCCACCAGCCGGGCCCGGGCCTGCGCGCGCGGATTGGCCGCGTCGAGCGCGTCCATCGCGCCTGAGACCAGGCTCAGGTTCTCGATGCCGGTCGGAGCCGCGAGCGAGTCGATGCGCGTGCCCTTCGTCACCACGTCGGACAGCGTTCCCTGCGGCTGGCTGATGCCGAGGCAGGTATGGAGGTTGGCCCCTCCGAGGTCGACGTCGACCAGGGTGACGCGGTGCCCGGCCCGTGCCAGCGCGATGCCGAGGTTGGCCGAAACGAGTGACTTGCCGATGCCGCCCTTGCCCCCACCGACGGCCACGATGCGGCGCGAGCGACGGCCCACGGGCAGCTCGTCCGGGCGTGGCCGGGGCCGGGTCAGCTCCACCACGTTGTTGAGGCCGTAGCGCTTCACGTTCGGCAGCGTCGCCGGGTCGGATTCTAGTGGGGAGTCCGACCTATTCGCCAGGAAGCATCGAGCGCGCGGCCACCACCGCCGCGGCCAGGGCCGCGACATCCGGGTCCTCGATGCACCGGACGTCCAGCACCAGGCGCCCGTCCTCGATGCGGGCCAGCACCGACGGCTCGCCCGTCCGCAGGCGGGTCGCGATCGCCTCGGCCTTCCCCTCCAGCGCACAGGCCCAGGAGCGCGGTCGCGCGAGGGGGAGAGTCCCTCCACCCACCTGTCCCTCCACGTGGATGACCCGTGCCTCGACCCCCGCGTCGGCCAGGCGCTGCCGGAGCACATCCGCGCGCGCCCGGAGCACAGGTTCCGGCGCCAGCGCCATCGCCCGCGCTGGAACCTCGTCTCCCCGTCCGTCCTGGACCATCCGGAGGGTGGCCTCGAGCGCGGCGACGGTGAGCTTGTCCACCCGGAGCGCCCGCGCCAGCGGATGCGCCCGGAGCCGGGAGACCCAGAACGCCCGCCCCACCACGATGCCGGCCTGCGGCCCGCCCAGCAGCTTGTCGCCGGAGAAGGCCACCAGATCGGCCCCCGCCTCGATGTGGCCGCGCATCGTCGGCTCGGCCACCGCGCCCGGCACGTCCAGCGGGGCGAGGAGCCCGCTTCCGGCGTCGACGAAGAGCGGGACGCCCCGGGGCTGGCAAAGCCGCGCCAGCTCCTCGACCGACGCCTCCTCGGTGAAGCCGACCAGCGCGAAGTTCGACCGGTGGACCTTCGCCACCAGCGCGGTGGCCGGCGACAGCGCCCGCTCGTAGTCGGCCCGGCGGGTGCGGTTGGTGGTGCCCACCTCCACCAGCGTGGCGTGGGACTGGCGCATCACGTCCGGCACGCGGAACCCGCCGCCGATCTCCACCAGCTCCCCCCGGGACACCACGACCTCCCGGCCCTCGGCAAGCGCGGTCAGGACCAGGAGCGTCGCCGCCGCGCAGTTGTTCACCACGACGGCGTCCTCGGCCCCGGTCAGCTCGCGGAGCGGCTCGAGGAGCGGCGCGAAGCGGGAGCCCCGCTCGCCGGAGTCGAGGTCCAGCTCGAGGTTCGAGTATCCGCGCGCGACCGCCTCCACCCGGGCCAGCGCCTCCGGCGCCAGCGGCGCGCGGCCGAGGTTGGTGTGCAGCACCACCCCGGTGGCATTCAGGACCGGCCGCAGCCCCGGAGTCCCCAGGGCGACCAGCGCCGGCCCCAGCGCGTCCGACGAGAAGCTGGCCGCCTCGCCCTGGAGGATGCGCGTCCGGAGCACCGCCAGCACCCGGCGGATCGCCTCCACCACCCGTGGCCGGGGGTGGATCTGCAGGGCAGCCCGGCCCGCCTCGGACACCAGCACCGCCTCGACCGAGGGCAGCGCCCGCAGCCGTTCCCGGGTCCCCGCGGGGAGCGCCCCGTCGCTCATCGCTCCCGCTCCGCGCGCGGGGCGGCCGGCAGCGTGGTCTTCACGACGCCGGGCAGCGGCCTTCCCCCGAGCAGGCGGTAGGTGTTCCAGCTGCGGAGCACCCGCTTCACGTAGCCGCGGGTCTCGGAGAGGGGGATCTCCTCCACCCACCGGTCCAGCTCCGACTCGGGGCGGGACGAGCGCCAGCGGCTCACCGCCCCCTCTCCGGCGTTGTAGCTGGCGAGCGCGAAGGCGACGTTTCCGTCGAAGCGCTGGAGCAGCCGCGCCAGGTACGCCGAGCCGAGCTGGATGTTGGTGGACGGGTCCTGCAGCTGCTGCGCGGTGGGCGCGCGGATGCGGAGCGCCCTCGCCACCTCCCGCGCGGTGGGGAGCATGAGCTGGGTGAGGCCTACCGCCCCGGCCCAGGAGAGCGCCTTCGGGTCCAGCGCGCTCTCCTCCCGCATCAGTGCCTGGAGCAGCTCCGGCTCCACCGGCGAGCCCTTGGTGTAGCGGACGACCAGCTCCCGGAACGCGTCCGGGTAGGCAATGGCCCACAGGTCTCGCGTGCCCGGCGCGACGGGGCCGCTCAGGTCCCGCCGGAGCGCGAGCCGGGCCACGCCGTGCGCGGACCGCACGTCCCCCGTGCGGGCGAGCGCCTCCACCAGCAGGCGCTGCGTCTCCGGCGGCTGACCGGTGCGCCGAGCCGCGAGCAGCTCCGACGACGCCGCGTCCTCGAAGCCCAGGCGAAGCAGCTCCACCCCGGCGAGGAAGTGCGGGTCCTCGAGGAGAGTGCCGGCGTCGAAGTCCGAGGGCGTCGACGCCGTGGGCAGGGTCGCGAGCTTCTCGGCGACGCGCGCGGCCCGGACCGGGTCGTGCTCCGCCAGCCGCTCGCGGGCCATGAGGCCGTAGTAGGTGCCGGGGTGCTCGAGCGCGAGACCCTCCCAGAGCGCGAGCGCCTCGCCGGTGCGCTTCCCCTGGTCGAGCACCCGCGCGCGCCAGTACCGGGCGCGCTCCACGTCGTAGCTCTCCTCGGCCGATCCGCGCGCCGCCTCCAGCGCCGCGAGCGCGGCGAGCGCGCCGGTCTGGTCGGACGCCCGCTGCCGCAGCCAGAAGGCCTTGAACAGCGCCTCGCCGAGCTGGTCTCCCTCGGGGTACCGCTCGGCGATGCGGTCCAGCCTCGAGAGCGCGCCGGCCGTGTCACCGTCCTGGGACAGGAGATCTGCTGCGACGAACAGCGCATCGTCGGCGAGCGGGTTCTCCGGGAACTCCTTGGCCAGCGCGTCGAAGGTCTTCACCGCCGACGCCGGAGCGACCACCGACTGCGACGTCCCCAGCAGGTACATCGCCCGCACCCGGAGGTCGGGGTCGGTGCAGCTGCGCACCACCGGCTGGAGCACCTCCTGGACCTCGGAGTGGCGCCGCTCCTTGCGCAGCGCTCTTCCCTCCACCAGCCGTGCGCGGCAGGCGAGCGGATCGGGAATCTTCAGCCTGGGAAGCACGGACCGCAGCACGTCCAGCCCCTGGCGGTTCCGGTGCAGCTCCACCAGCGACTCCGCCCGGGCCACGGTGGCGGGCACGGTGAGCGCGGCCTTTCCGAGGCGCCGCTCGGCCTGCGCGGCCAGCGGCGAACGAGGATGGCTGCTCCACAGCGTGAGCAAGGCCTGTCGCTCCGCCTCGCCGTCGCGACGGGCGCGGGCGAGGTCCGCCTGCGTCACGAGCGCCTCGGCCGCCACGTCCCTGCCCCAGAGCGGCGTGGCGCCGCGGGCGAGCGGGTCGAGCGCCTCGGCCGCGGCGCGGAGATCTCCCTGGCGGCGAAGGATGCGGGCCAGACCGAAGCGAGCGTCGGGGTACACGCGCGAGCTGGGCGGCACCGCGCCGAAGAGGCGGGAGGCCGCACCGAGCTCTCCGAGGTCCTCGCGCGCGAGCCCGGCCTGGAGCCGGCACCGGTCTGCGATCGCCGGCAGCTCGGTGGCGAGCGACTCGAGCTCCGTCGCCTGCGCCGGCGCCGGACCCATGCGGAGCCGGGCCAGTGTGCGCAGGTACCGGACCTCCGGCGTGGCCTTCGCCTTCGAGAGCAGCTGGACCGTCCGCTCGTACCGGCCGGCCTCGTACTCGGCCCGGGGAGCAGCCAGCTCACCGGTGAAGACGGGATCCAGCATCCGGAGGCTCACCCGGCGACCGGTCGGGGCGGCGGCGGCCGGCGGAGGCCCGGAGGGAAATGCGGGATTCCAGACCTCGGCGACGTCGTCGGCCACCAGCCCCTGCTCGACGTCCGGGGCGGAGTCGACGGGGGCGGCCGGAGACGTCTCGGGGGCTGCGGTGAGGACGAGGAGGGCGAGCGGGAGGAGCACGGGGAGACGGGCGAGCCCCCGGAGTGTGAAGGGTCCGTCCACCGCGCGCAACCATTGGGGATTAGACTTGTCCCCCGGTTCCGTACCCGATGGACATCCGCACCCAGACCGCGCTGCTCGCCTGCATCGTCGCCACGGCCCTCGGGCTGTCGCTCGTGCTGCGCAGCGGCCGCGCCCGGGTCCTGACCGCGTACGCGATCTTCGCCTTCGCCGCCGGCGCGTTCTACCTGGCGGACTTCCTCCGCAGCGTCTTCCTCTCCGGCGGGCTCACCGGCTGGCCGGTCCGCGTGGCGATCGGGGTGCGACTGCTCGCCGGGGCGGTGGTGCCGTCGGCGGCGCTGGGGTTCTTCCTGGAGTTCCTCGGCGGCCAGAGCCAGGGCCGGAGGACGACGCGGCGGGTGGCCACCTTCTCGGTCTTCCTCGGGCTCGCCGTGGCGGTGACGCCGCTGGCGACCTCGGCCTGGGGCCGCTGGGTGGTCGCGGTGTGGAGCTTCGGGACCATGCTCCTGTCGCTGTCGCTCCTCATGCGCCGCGTGCGGCGGAGCGACTCCAAGACCGAGCGCGCCCGGCTGACCTACCTCGCCATCGGCGCCGCGGCGGCGCTGCTCTTCACCGCCCTGGACGGGCTGGTCACCCTGGGGCTGCCCTTCCCCACCCTCGGCCCGGTGGTGACGACGCTGTACCTCTTCTTCCTGGCCCAGACGCTGCTCCGTCTCCGGCTGATGGACCTCCACGAGCTGCTGGGGAAGGTCGCGAGCCAGACGGTGCTGGCGGTGATGCTGGCGGCGGTGTTCCTCGTCCTCACCGCGTGGGTGAAGGGGAACACCTCGCTCTACCTCTTCAACACCGTCCTCGCCGCGTTCGTCATCGGCATCCTGCTCGAGCCGCTCCGGGCGAAGGTCGAGGCGCAGGTGGTGCACATCTTCTTCCGCGAGCGGAGCGAGCTCCTCCGGTCACTCGGGGCACTTCGCAGCCGCCTGGCCAACCTCATCGACCCCGGGGAGGCCACCGAGGTGATCCTCGACACGCTGGAGGAGACGCGGCGGGTCACCCACGCCTCGGTCTACCTCCTCGCCGAGGACCGCCCGGGCTTCCAGCGGCTCAACTTCCGGGGTCCCGAGCCGGTGCCCTTCCTCGACGCGGCGGCGGCGCGCGGCCTGCTGTCCGCGGCGGCCGGCGGGCAGAAGGCGCTGCTCCTCGAGAACCTCGAGCGGCGGATCATCGAGATGCGGACCCGGACCGCCGGGGAGGGACGCCGGAGCCGGGAGGAGCTGAAGCGCGCGCTGGACACGCGGAACGCGCTCCTCGGCCTGAAGTCGGCGTTCACCGTTCCCCTGGTCGGCGGTGACCGGGTGGTGGGCTTCCTGAACCTCTGGGACGAGCGTGTGCCGGAGGCGTTCGCCTCCGACGAGATCGCCATGGTGCTGGAGGTGGCGGAGCGCCTCGCGACCATCGTCGAGAACAGCAAGCTCTACGAGCGCATGCGCGAGCGGGATCGCCTCGCCGCGCTCGGCGAGATGGCGGCCGGGCTCGCGCACGAGATCCGGAACCCGCTGGGGGCCATCAAGGGTGCGGCGCAGTGCCTCGAGCCGCGCCCCCGGGCCGGCGAGGAGGGCGAGTTCCTGGGCGTCATCGTCGAGGAGGTCAACCGCCTCAACGGGGTGGTGACCCAGTTCCTCGACTACGCGCGACCGCTGAAGCAGAGCTTCGGGAAGGTGGACCTCAACGAGGTCGTCGGGCGCACCATCCGCCTCATCCAGAACGAGATCCCCAGCCGGCTGGCGCTGGTGATGGAGCTGGGCGAGAACCTCCCGGCCGTCGAGGGGGACCCCGAGCAGCTCAAGCAGGTGCTGATCAACCTCGTCCAGAACGGCATCCAGGCGATGGGCACCGCGCCGGGTACCATCCGGGTCCGCACCCGCGGCCCGGACCGCTTCGCCGACCTGCGCTCCTCGGGCGAGTTCGTGGAGATCGACGTCGCCGACGATGGACCGGGCATCCCGCCCGAGCAGCAGCCCAACATCTTCGTGCCCTTCTTCACCACGAAGCAGAAGGGGACGGGCCTCGGGCTCGCCATCTGCCAGCGGCTGGTGAAGAGCCACGGCGGGAGCATCTCGGTGCAGAGCAAGGTGGGCGAGGGCTCGACCTTCGTCGTGCGGCTGCCCGCGCTCGCGACCGCCGGCGCTCCGCGGGCCACCGAGCTCCCCCGGGAGGGAACGCCCACCCCCGGCGAGCTCGGCCTGCGGCAGACGCGGCGTGAGCGGGCGCGCGAACGACGGCGCCGGCGCTCCTCGGTGTAGGGGCCACGCACACCGGCGCATTTCCGCAAAGTTTGCGAGGCAAAGTTTGCGCTGACCTGGGAGCGGGCCCCCGGGTCCGGGCAACCACCCGGGAGCACACCGGAAAATGAGCGCCGCAGGTGGCGTGTGGCTTGCTGTCCTCGCCCCTCGCGATGCGTCACTTCAAGCTCTTCTCCCAGTTCTCGCTGATGTGGGTGCTGGTGTTCGTGATGGCCGCCGGGCCGCTGCCGCTCGGCATCCCACGCGCCCAGGCGGCGGGCCCCGCCATCACCGACCTGCCCGGCCTCGGGAGCTCGTTCTACACGCCCAAGGTCTTCATCATCTTCGACACCAGCAAGTCGATGGGCTACCGGGTGAACGACCCGAACGCCGATCCGACCGCGATCCGCGACGACTGGGATCCCAACAACGCGGCCGGCTCGTGCCAGAACAAGTTCTGCGTGGGAAAGCGCGCGCTCTACCAGGCCCTGCCCCGGTACACGAACCGCATCGAGCTCGGCCTGTCCGGCTACAGCCAGTACTACCAGCTCACCACGCGTCCCTCGACGGTCGGTACCCAGTGCCGGTACGACCGGATCGCCCTCGGATACGCGAGCTGGGGGGCGTTCTTCTTCAACGCTCCACTGCTCGACGATCTCGATGGCTTCGGCCCGACGGGGGGCGTGGCGGGCCTGCCCGGCGCGCCCTTCCCCTTCGTGCCGCCCGGCCTCCCCGCGAGCCACCCCTCCCGGAAGGAGTCGGTCGGGACCGGAGACAGCGGCGACGTCATCACCAAGAACGTCGGTGATGGCCCCGGAGGCGCGGGCACGAGCATCACCGTGGCGCTCTCGCCGAATCAGTTCTCGCCGGCGGGAACCCAGTCGGTGAACGGCGGCACGTTCACCTACGACTGGTACAAGCGGATCGCGAACTTCGGCGGCATCAGCCTGGTGAAGTCCGGCCCCGTCTGCGCCGATCCGATCATCGGCTACAACGCCGGAGCCTGCGCCACGAGCCCTTGCGACCTGACGCTCACGGGTGAGCACACCACCCCGTTCCCGCCGTTCACCTCGGGCACCGACCTCGGCGACCCGTACACGAACGCGACCGCGACCTATTCGCGCTCCGGACCGGTGACTGCGAACTTCACCGACGTCTGCGGGAAGACCAGCCCGTACTCGGGCCCCGGCGCCTCCTGCAACTTCGTCTTCGGCGGCTGCAACATCGCCCAGACTGCCGGGCCCTACAACATCTTCACCGCCGGCATCAGCAACTACTACGACGCCACCTACACGCCTCCTGGCGCGTGGCAGCTGGTCTCCACCACCACCAGCAACGTCGACGTGCTGATCAACACGCTCGGCACCACCTGCCCGGCGGTGGGCACGGTGGTCACCTCCAGCTCCGGCCCGGCGGCGTGGCAGTCGCTCGCGACCGGCGGACCCGGCGCCGGAACCCCGACGGCCGGCACCGGATGCAGCGGAGCTGCTGGCATGAGCTGCACCTGGACGATGTCGCTCGACTGGACCCTCTCGGCCGAGGTGCCGGAGCACTACTGCCGGTTCCAGCGCAACATCTATCAGTGGCGGCCGACCGCGCAGCGCTGCGACTACCAGACCCAGCTCTGGACCTACAACACGGCGCAGGGCACCACCTACTGCGACTACAAGTTCGACCGCGACTACTACAGCACGCCGAAGTACACCTACAGCTTCCTGCCGAACGACGGTGACCTCCTCGGCACCACCGCCTGGACGTACAACGGCAACGACGACCTCAACAATTATCCGACCGCCGTCGGCTACGCCGCTGGCAGCTTCACCAACGGGGACTGCCCCAACCTCGTCCCGAACAGCGCCGCCCACCCGCAGTGCAGCAACGGCGTGGTCTGCAAGCTGACCTGGGCCACCAACACCACCGTCGGCGCCACGAACTACCCGCAGGGCCGCTACACCGGGAGTCCGAACTTCCCGCCTCTGATGACGGGCTCCCCGAACACGGGGAACTACACCCCGCCCTATCCGTCCGCCGAGCCGGTTGCGAGCCTGATGGACCCCCTCTTCCCTCCGGCCCCGTTCGGCTACGTCGGGGACTGGGCCAAGCCCACCGGCGCCAGGGACGAGTACTGGGTCACCCTGATGGCGCAGGTCTACGACCCCAGCCTCCCCAACCCGCCCAACCCGCTGGGCTTCCTCCCCGGAGACTGCGGCGGCGCCCTGCCCAACAACCCCGGCATCTGCAACATGCAGTACGCCTACGTCCAGCCCGCGGGGCTGACCATCACCGGGCCGCGCCCCGCGGCGCCCCCTCCGCTCGACACCTACTTCGAGGTCGACGCCATCACCACTCCGCTCGCGCCGGCAGCGTTCAGCGCGGTCGCGACGGGCATGCCCCCGAACCGCAACAGCGGATGGGGCCAGCTGCCTGACCAGGTGACGCCCAGCATCTCGTGGCAGGGAGTGGCGCCGAACAACGCGCTGATGGGCGCGACGCCGGCGACCGACGGACCGATCCTGAAGATGCTGTCCAAGTACGACCCGGTGAGCAATCCCACGGGTCTCCAGATGCCGGACTTCGGCGATTACACGCCGCTCACCGGCTCGCTGAACAACGTCGCCGATTACCTCAAGAACTATCTCGACACCGACCCGTTCTCGGGCTGCGGCCGCAAGTACTACATCGTTCTCCTCACCGACGGCGAGGAGCAGCCGCCGGTGGTGGGCGACGATCCGGTCTCCGCCGTGACCCGGCTGCGAACCCTGACCTCGACCAGCGGGACCGTCACCACGGACGTGAAGACCTTCGTGATCGGATTCGGCATTCGCTCGCCGCAGCTCGATGCAATGGCCCGCGCGGGTGGAACCGCGGTCGACCCGACGGATCCCAGCCGGGAGAACCTGACCACCGGCGTCGCGTTCAACGGTGCCAACAACTTCGACCTCACCGCCTCGCTGGACATCACCTTCGGCAAGATCCTCGGAGGCCACTTCACTCGCTCCAAGCCGGTGGTGAACGTGCTCGGCACCGAGATGTACGTCGGATACATGAACGTCCTGCAGGGCCTGGAGTGGCAGGGCAAGCTCGACTCGATCGACATCAAGACCCAGGCGCTTCCGCTGCTGGACGACGGGTCCACCAGCGACGCGAGCTACATCTACCTGTGGCGGTACGGGGACGCGATCGACGCACAGGCCAGCCGGAGCGTGTACACGTCGCTGAACCCGGCCGCGAACAACAGGATCTTCTTCGACTATGGAGCCTGCGCCGGCTGCGTCACCGCGGCGGGGTGGAATGCGAACGCTCCTTCGGACCAGACCACCCTCGAGTCACTGGTCGACGGCGCGTCGTCCGCGAACGCCCGGCAGACGATCGCCTTCCTGCTCAACCCCGGCGCGCCCGCCAACCCCGAGCTCTTCAGCGACGGGATCACGAAGAAGACCTCGCGCGCCTCCGACATCTTCCATGCCGTCCCGGCGATCGTCGAGGGCGCCTCCCAGAGCACCACCTGGCCCGACCCCACCGAGTCGGGGGCCTATGCCGGCTTCCGCGCCGACCCGACCATCGTCAACCGCGCGAAGACGGTCTACATCGGCGCGAACGACGGAATGCTCCACGCGGTCTACGACAACGTGACCGTCAACTCCGGTGGCTTCCCGGTCCCGCAGTCCGGAGCGGGGCAGGAGAACTGGGCGTACGTCCCCAAGCAGCTCCTTCCGAACCTGACCCAGATGCGTGACTTCCACACCTTCGGGGTGGACGGCAGCGTGGCGGTCGCGGACGTCTGCGGCACCGGCTTCAGCTCCAGCCCGTGCACCGTCAAGGACGGCTGGAAGACCCTGCTGGTCGGGGCGCTGGGCAAGGGTGGCGGCGGACTCTACGCCCTGGACATCACCGATCCGGCGAACCCCATTCCCAAGTGGGAGGTCTCCTCCCCTGTGGCGATGGTCGCCTCGCGCGCCTACACGCCGCGGCTGGGCGAGACCTGGGGCGCGCCCGTGGTTGCCCGGACCCAGACCACGACCGCCAAGCCCTGGAGCGTCTTCGTGGGCGGTGGCGTCGTTCCCGGCGTCGACCCGATGCAGCCCTGGGGCAACCTGTTCTACGTGCTCGATGCGAAGACGGGCCAGGTGCTGACCGACGGAGCGAAGAGCGCCGCCTACGAGATCTGGGACGACCCGGCGGACCCGGCGGCCAACGGCGTCGCGAGCCGCCCGACGCTCTTCCGGCCCGGTGACAACGGACTGGTCCAGAGGGCGTACTTCAACGACACCGAGGGGAAGATCTGGCGGATGAACCTGGCCAACCCGGACATGGCCACCTGGGCACCGGGCAAGACCTCCGCGGATCCGTTCTTCGACCCCGCCAGCACGAATGCGGTGTGCGCGCTCAACGTGAACGGCCTGCCCACGCCCATCATCGACGCCACCCTCGGCACGCAGGTCGGGATCCTGACCCTGCCCATCCCCACCGTTCCCCGGGCGAAGATCTACAATCGGCCCATGATCGCCGTGGACAGCACCGGAGCGGTCAACCTGTATGTCGGCACCGGCGACTCGGACAACCCGGGCGCGCTCGGCAACTTCGACTACTTCTACGGGCTCAGCGACGTCGGGCCGGGGTGCGCGGCCCCGCTGTTCGTCCTCCGGTTCGACGTGAGCGAGAAGGTCCTCTCCGAGCCTGCGTTCCTCAACAACACCATCTTCGTGACCACCTACGCTCCGGTGAACGACCCGGCCAAGATCTGCGAGACCGGCCACGGATTCCTCTACTCGTTCGACGCCCGAACCGGCCTCCCCGTCCTCGCGCTGAAGGACCCGTTCAACGGCAACAACCCGGTGTCCAAGCTGGACCTCGGTGACATGCGGAACGGTCAGCTCGTCCAGAGAGGCATTCCCAGCTCGCCCATCGTCCGGGGCAACAAGCTCTACGTCGCGAACGAGCGCGATCCGTCGCACCCGCGGCAGATCGACCTCGTCGGCTCGCCCCTCACGGTCAAGGTCCGCGGATGGCAGCGCGTCAAGTGACCGGACGCCGGAGGGGGTTCACCCTCGCGGAGCTGATGGTCACCGTGGCCATCTGCGCCGTGCTGATCGCCATGGCGGGCAGCGCTCTGACCAGCGCGCGCAAGGTGGCCCGGGTGGGCGGACAGGCCCGGTTCATCCTCCAGCAGCTCCAGTCGGTCAGGACCAACGCCGTCAGCCAGGGCGCCGCGCAGGGCCTCTACTTCGGCGCCAACGGACCCGGCGCCCCGGTCGCGCCCGACACGAACCAGTCGTTCGTCTTCTGGAAGCAGAATCCGACCAGCACCGTGGTGAGCTACGTGCCGCTCATCGACCGCCAGGACTTCAACCACGACGAATTGCCGACCACCGGGGGTCAGTCGCTCGTCGTGGTGACCGGAGCGGGCGTCGTGCAGCCCGCGCCGTTCTCGATCGGCTTCGACATGAACGGGCAGGTGACGGTGACTCCCGGCCCGGTCGTCTTCCCGTACTGCATCCAGATCACGGACACGACCGATCCGGCGATCGTCCGCTACGTGATCCTCTTCAACGATGGAACAACCAAGGTTCAGGGCGATGAGACCTGGTGTCCGTAGAGCGCGAGGGTTCACCCTCCTCGAGGCGCTGGTGGCCGGCGCGATCTTCTTCGTCGCCGTGGTGGCGATCTCGCTCATCGCGGTGCGGGGCGCGACCAACGCCTCGCGGGGGCTCCGGTACGCACAGACGGCCCGGGTCGCCACGCAGGAGATGGAGAGCTGGTCGATGCGGGGGTACGTCGGCCTGCAGACCGCGACCGGCGGCGTGAGCCCCTGGAGCCCTGCGGGGTACCGCGTCTCCGAGCAGCCCGACGCCGGCGGCAAGCAGTACGACGTGGCCATCACCGTCGTGGACACGACCGGTCCGCCGCTGGGCGGCCCGGGCCCCCTTCCCGCGCCCGAGCTCGGGACGGGCAGCGTCGCCATCCCTTCGTACTTCATCAACGTCCAGGTCACCTCCACGCCCAACGCCGAGGGCGGGAATCCCATCACGGTCAGCCAGAGCACCTATGTCAGCCCCAACTGAGCAACGGCGTGGCTTCACGCTGCTCGAGCTGATGGTCGCCGCCGCGGTCGGGCTGGTGATCCTCACCGCGGCGATGGCGGCCTTCGACCTCCAGAGCCAGTTCTCCCGGAACACCGAGCGGCTCCTCGGCACGCAGGCCTCCGCCGGCATGGGCATGACCATGATGCAGCGGGACCTGGAGAACGCCGGGCTGCGTTTCCGGGGCGGGGCCCAGGTCGACGGAGGCGTGTCCTGGGCGATGGTCGTGCGGCCCTACGACAACCTAGACCCCGCCGCGGCGCTGAAGAACGACCCGCTGGGCGCCACCAACGAGGTCGCCGTCGCTCCGCCGGCCGCGGGCTTCATCCCCGGAACGGATGCCTTCGAGGTGCTGATGGGCGCGCCGGTGGCCAGCGCCCAGCGGCTGGCGGCGCAGGTCCTGTCGGTCAGCGCCACCGCGCTGCCCCCCAGTCAGCGGCAGGTGAAGATCAACCCGGATCCGTTCCACCCCGCGGAGCTCGGCGCCGGGGGAAGCCAGGCTCCGGTCCTGATGTTCTGGAGCGACGACATCCACTGCATGGGCCGGCTCGTGGGCCCCAATACCCCCGGCGGGCCCGGTGTCCCGGCGACGGTCACCATCCAGTCGGTCGACGTCGATCTGGCCCCCTCCGCCACCCCCTGGCCCGCGAACTGCCCGGCGCCGCTGATGCAGGCGGAGATCCTCCAGCAGCGTCATCGCTACCTCGTCTACCAGACCGCGGGAAACGTCGTCCCACCCGTCCGGCGTCCTGCGCGCATCGGCCTGCACATGCAGAGCAACCCGGCCTGCGATCCACTGGTGACCGGAGTTCCGTGCACCACCGACCTCGCCGCCCCGATCATGGTCGCCGAGGGCGTGGACGACATGCAGATCGCCTGGCGGATCCTCGACCCCTTCGCCCCGCCGCCGCTCACCGTCGGCTGGTGCCAGCAGAAGACCACCGACCCGAGCTGTGGCTTCGAGCTGGGGTCGGCGCTCTGGACGCCGGCCGTCATCCAGCGGGCCTCCGCCATCTACGGAGCGCAGATCAACCTCGCCTCGCGCGGCCAGGAGATCTTCCTGCGGAAGGACGAGCCGGTTCCTCCGCTCCTCAACCACATCCCGCCCGTCCCCATGGACGACATCGTCCGGTCGCTCATGCAGACCTCGGTCCTCTTCCGGAACTCGGTGACCCCATGAACGCCAGGTCTCCCCGGGGCTTCGTGCTCCTCATCGTGCTCGTCGCGGCCGCGGTCCTCTCGCTCATCGCGGCCTTCATCTACACCCGCACCGAGAACCAGCTGGTCATGAGCGTCGCCTCCCGCGGACAGAGCATCGCCGCGGCCCGGGCCACGCTCGCCGCCGAGCGCCAGCTGGCCATCTACCGGGCGAACTACCCGGTGGGCCTGACCACCCTGACCGCCACCACCGACTACGCGACGGCCGTCGCCAACGGCTGGACCGGCGACCGCCAGATCCAGAACCTGTCCAAGGCGACGTGGCCCGCCCTCGACGTGGCCGGCGGCGGCGGCGCCAACTGGTGCACCGAGAGCTGGCTGATGAACCGGGGCCCCAGCGTCCCTCCCTGGACGGTGGTGGAGGCCTTCGGCTTCTACGGGTACACGGCCGAGCCGCCGGCGGCGCAGTTCGTGAACTGCAATCCGCAGGGGAACCTGCGCATCGTCTCCTCCCACATCACGATGTACCTGGAGACGCCTCCGGGAGCCGGCGCCGCGGCGCCGAACGGTGGCCCGGGCTCCGGCACCGGCGCGGTGGGCGGCTCCTAGTCCTCCGCTCGACCGCCGCCGCGGGCCTCGAGCCGCTCGCGGATGACGCGCTCGAGGCGCTGCACCACCTCCGAGAGCGGAAGACCGGAGGTGTCCACCCGCACCGCGTCCTCGGCCGGCTTGAGCGGCGCCACGGCGCGCGAGGAGTCGTCCCGGTCGCGCTTGGTCTGGTCGGCGAGCACCGCGTCCAGGGAGCTGTCGCTGCCCTTCTGGAAGAGCTCCTCGTAGCGGCGTCGGGCCCGGACGTCGGCGCTGGCCTCGAGGAAGAATTTGAGATCGGCGTCCGGGAACACCACCGTGCCGATGTCCCGGCCCTCGAGCACCGCCCCCACCGGCGCCTCCAGGGCGAGCCGGCGCTGCAGTCCGAGGAGCCCCTCGCGCACCACCGGCCGCGCCGACACCGCGCTGGCCAGGAGCGAGATCTCCGGGGTGCGGATCTCCGACGAGACGTCCTCGGCGTCGAGGAAGACGCGATTCTGCTCGCCGGCCGCCTGGAAGGAGATGCGGATCTTCCCGAGCAGGGCACCGAGCGCGCCGTCGTCGGTCGCGGCGATGCCCTGCCGCCGCGCCGACAGCGCGACCGTGCGGTAGAGCGCCCCGGTGTCGACGAAGGACAGGCCCAGCCTCCGGGCGAGCAGCTTGGAGACGGTGCTCTTCCCCGCTCCGGCCGGCCCGTCGATGGCGACGATGAGCGGGCGCACGGGTCAGCCGCCGACGGTGAAGGGCCCCATCGCCCGGAACTTCCGGTACCGGTCCTCGATCAGCGCCGCGCCATCGAGGGGCAGGAGCGCCTGGAGGTGCTTGCGCAGGACGCGGCCGAGGAACTCGGCGGCCCGCGGCGGATCGCGGTGGGCGCCCCCCTCGGGCTCGGGGACCAGCTCGTCGACGACCTTCAGCTCCAGCAGGTCCCGGGCGGTGAGCTTGAGCGCATCGGCCGCCTTCTCCGCCTTGGTGGTGTCCCGGTAGAGGATGCTGGAGCAGGACTCGGGGGAGATGACCGAATAGATGCTGTTTTCGAGCATCAGCACGCGGTTGGCGACGGCGATGGCCAGGGCGCCGCCCGAGCCCCCCTCGCCGATGACCACGCTGACCACCGGCACGCGCAGCCGGCTCATCACCTCGAGGTTCACCGCGATGGCCTCGGCTTGCCCACGCTCCTCGGCGCCGATGCCCGGGTAAGCCCCCGGCGTGTCGACGAAGGTGAGCACCGGACGGCCGAAGCGGTCCGCGAGCTCCATCAGCCGGCGCGCCTTCCGGTAGCCCTCGGGGCGGGGCATCCCGAAGTTCCGGACCATGTTCTCCTTGGTGTTCCGGCCCTTCTGGTGCCCGAGGACCATCACCGGCCGGCCATCGAGGCGGGCCCAGCCGCCGACGATGGAGGGATCCTCCCCGTAGGAGCGGTCTCCGGCGAGCTCGAAGAAGTCGGTGAAGAGCAGCTGGACGTAGTCCAGGAAGTAGGGCCGCTGGGGATGGCGGGACAGCTGCGTCACCTGCCAGCGGGACAGGTCGCTGAAGATCTCCGACTGGAGGCGCCGGGCCTTCTTCTCCAGCTTCTGAATCTCGGCCGTGAAGTCGGCGGTCCCGGCGAGGGACTTCAGCTGGTCGATCTTCCGCTCCAGCTCCAGAAGCGGTCGCTCGAAGTCCAGGGCGAACGCGGGGCCGGCCACGTCAGTGCTCTGCCCAGGGTGTGGTGAGCACTAGGCCGCCCGCGTCTTGGCCTGGGTGGCGGTGAGCGCGTACCAGGCGGTGCGGAAGGACTTCAGCTCGCGGAGACCCGCGGGGTAGCGGCCCAGGGCCGGGGCGACGGTGACGGTGAGGCCGATCTTCTTCTCCAGCGCCTTGGCCACGTTGTGCTCCTGGCGCCGGCGCTCCTCGGCCGCGGGGTCGGTGGTCTTCGGCAGGACCCGGTTCACCAGCACCCGCTCCACGGCGAGCTTCTTTCCCTGCAGCTCCTCGACGATGCGCTCGGTGCGCGCCGCGGCCAGCTCCTCGCCGCGGGTGACCACGACGAAGCGCGCCTCGGCGGGGTTCACCACCGCCTCCTCGAAGCGCTTCACGTGCTTGAGGAGGGCGGAGGCCTCGTCGGCGAGCTCACCGAGTCCCTTGGAGCGGTACTTCACCAGCACCGCCAGGAGGTCGGTCAGCCAGGTCCGGGCGAGCTCGGGAACTTCCAGCAGCCGCACGCCGGTGGACGAGGCCACCGGGTCGACCACGATGCGCTTGAAGCGCTCCTGGACGAGCGCGTCGGTCAGGACGCTCACTGCCGCCAGGTCCTCGAGACCCGCCGGGACGACGTCGAGCAGGTTCCGGAGCACCTCGCGATCGGTCCCCTCCTGCTTGCCGAAGGACTCGAAGACCTTCTCGGCCTTCTCCCGCCATCGCTTGCGGAGCGCGTTGAACCAGCCGGGCACGTCCAGCTCGCGGGCGTAGAGGCCCTTGGTGCCCTTCACCTGGGTCTCGGTGTCGGTGAGCCGGCTCTGGAGCACGTCGGACAGGCCGTGGGCCGGGTCGACGCTGATCAGAAGCACCGGGCCTTCCTTCTCGGTGAGCGTGACCGCGGCGGCGGCGGCGCAGGACGACTTCCCCACCCCGCCCTGGCCCACGAAGAAGATGAGCCGGGTCGGCGGCAGCGGCGGCGCGGCGATGGGCGGCATCGACGGGGCGCGCACCAGCGCCGGCGGACCCTCCGCCGCGCTGAACTCGAGCGCCTTCGTCTCCCGGCCGCCGGCGATCTCCTTGGCGAACGGGCGAAGGCCCTCGATGCCGCGCGGCGCCTCGACCCGGCGCTGCACGAGGTGCACCGGGATGGCCTTGTCGAAGGTCTGGAACTTGCGAACGTGAGGCGCCTGGAGCCCACGCCGTCCGACGAAGGCCGGGGAGCTGGCCCGCTCCTCCACCGCGTTGACGACGATCTCCGAGACGGGGATGCCCCGCTCGCGCAGCCCGGTGAAGAGCGCCTTGGCCTGGGCCTCGCCCACCGGCTCGGCCTGGGCCACGAGGTGGAACGCGGTCCGCTGCGGGTCCTTCACCAGGGCCCAGAACCGATCGAGCTCCGCCACCAGCTGGTCCAGCGGCGTGTCGCCCGGCGCGGCGAGGTCCTTCTTCTTCCCCGCGGGCTTCTCGCCCCGGGCCAGGGCAATCGCGCGGCGGAGGATGTTCGCGGTGTCGAAGAGGCGCAGGGTGGGGCCGGTCCCGGCCATGTCCACCACGGCGCGGTCCACCTTCCCCGGCTCGAGCTGGGCCACGAGATCCAGCAGGCCCAGGAGGGGCTCCAGCCCAGGAACCACACCCGACACCAGCTTCCCGACATCCTCGTCCGACAGGAGCAGACCCTTCAGGGCGCCGGAGGCGAGCGCCGAGCGGACGGCCTCGGCCCGGGCCTGCACCGACTCGATCTCGAACTCGTAGGCCGACAGGCCGCCCTCCCCCTTGCCCGGGACCAGCTTGGTGGGCTTCCCGGTCAGGCGCCTCTTCCAGACGTCGGAGAGGGCCTTGGTGGGCTCGCTGCTGCAGAGAACGACCGACTCCTTGGGAGCGGCATCGGTCAGGGTGAGAGCGAAGGCAGAGGCCAGGGTGCTCTTGCCTGCGCCTCCCTTTCCTCCGAACAGGTGCAGAACGGGTCCGTCACGCATGGGGTAAATGTGGGCTGTCCTTGAGAGCAGCGAAGCCGTAGTTCCCGCTGCCGCCTGGTACGACATGTAGCGGGGGGGCGGCGGCCATTCAGGCAAACACGGGAGTGACCCCCGAGAATCCTCCGTTCGGGGGGAAAAAGTCAATGTCCGGCGCACTGCCTGACGCGCCTCGACATTGATGATTCGTCAACGATTTTGGGCGCTTGCCGGCTGAGTGAGCGGCGGCTGCGAGGGGCCGGCCGCCTCCGCGGCGGCTGCGGCTGCCCGGGCCTCGGCCGAGTACCGGTTGAGCTTGTTGTACAGCGTCTTCTCGCTCACCCCGAGGATCTCCGCGGTCCGCGCCTTGTTGTTCGCGTTCCGCTGGAGGCTCCCCAGGATGTACTCCTTCTCCACCAGGTCCAGGGTGAGTCCGTAGGCGACCCGGAACACGTGCCGCTCCGGTCCCTTCCCCGCCATGTCGGGGGGCAGGTGGTCCCGGGTGATGAGCTCGCCGTCGCAGAGGATGACTGCCCTCTCCACGGCGTTCTTGAGCTCGCGGATGTTGCCCGGCCAGTCGTAGGCCCGGAGGACCTCCATCGCCTGGGGGTGGACCCCGGTCAGATGCTTGCCCGAGTCCTGGTTGAACTTCTCGACGAAGTGCTGAACCAGCATCGGCACGTCCTCGCGCCGCTCGCGCAGGGGCGGAAGGGCGATCTGGAAGACGTTGAGCCGGAAGAAGAGGTCCTCGCGGAAGCGGGCGGCGCGGATCTCGGCCTTGAGGTCGCGGTTGGTCGCGCAGAGGACGCGGACGTCGACCTCGATCTCGCTCTTGCCGCCCAGCCGCCGGAGCCGTCCCTCCTCCAGCACCCGGAGCAGCTTCGCCTGCAGCTCGACGGGAATCTCTCCCACCTCGTCGAGGAAGAGCGTGCCGGCGTGGGCGAGCTCGAACACGCCGGGGCGGCGCTGGTCGGCGCCGGTGAACGCGCCGCGCTCGTGCCCGAGGAGCTCGCTCTCCATCAGGGTGGCGGGGATGGAGGCGCAGTTGATGGCGATGAACGGCTTGTCCCGCCGCGGGGAGAGGTTGTGGATGCTGCGGGCCACCATCTCCTTGCCGGTGCCCGACTCGCCGGTGATGGCCACGCTGGCCTTCGCCGGCGCGACCTTCTCGATGAGCTCGAACACGCGCCGCATCGCGCTCGAGGCGCCGATGAAGTCGGTGGCACCCATCTGCTTCAGCTTCCGGCGGAGCACCTGGACCTCGCGCAGGGTCTCCTTCTTCTCCAGCGCCCGGTCGATGCAGACCTTGAGGCGCGCGGGGTCCACCGGCTTCTCGATGAAGTCGTAGGCCCCCTCGCGGATGGCGGCCACCGCGGCGTCGATGGTGGCGCGGCCGGTGAGGAAGATGACCGGGCAGTCCGGCAGGTCGTCCTTCAGCGCGCGCAGCAGCCACAGCCCGTCGGTCTCGGGCATGGCCAGGTCGGAGAGCACCACGTCGGGGCGGAAGTCCGCCGCCTTCTTCAGCGCGTCGGTGCCGTCACCAGCGGTCTCTACCTTGTGGCCCCAGAGCGCCAGCATCTCCGCCAGGGCCTGGGCGGTGCTGGTCTCATCGTCGACGGCGAGGATTCGTGCGCTGCTCACGGTGGTGTCGAGTCCCCTCTTCTACGGTTCAGGCCGGCCCCGGGCCGGCACGGAAAGAGAGCCGCAGCTGCGACCCTCGGACGTGGAACTCGGCGCCGTATTCGCTGGCGCCGGCGACGAGCGCCTCGTCGACCTCGGTGTCCTCGCCCTCTTCCCGCCCGCCGTCCTGCACGTGCAACACCACACGTGCCCCCTCGTTCCGCACCGAGACCCTCACCTGCCCGTCCTCCGGCGTGCGCTCCAGCGCCCGGAGCACTGCAACGAGGACCAGGAAGGCGAGCGCCGACCCGTCCATTGCCTCCACGACCGCGGGACCCTCCGGGACGTCGACCATCAACTTCACCCGGCCCCTGCGGCCGGCATGACCGAGCACCGCGGCCGCGTCCTGCACCATCGAGGACAGGGACTGGACCGCCGGGGCCGTGGGCGACGGAGCCAGGAAGCGAGCGAATTCGCCCAGCGTCGCGTTCACCCGGGCGACCTGCTCGCGCATGGCGTTGAGGTTCTTCGCCTGTGCGGGGGGAACCTCGCCGCCCGCGGCGCGGGCCAGCTTCTCCTGGAGGATCTCGACGTTGATCACCAGCGCGTTGAGCGGGTTCCGGACGTCGTGCACCAGGCTGTCCATGAGCCGCACCGCGGCGGACCAGCGCACGGCGCGAATCAGCGCCGAGGCGCCCTGCGGGGTCGACGGAGCCAGGAAGGGTCGAGGAGTCGGGGACACGCGGGTGACAGTTGGGCCCTTCGCAGGCGGTGCGTCAACGCGCGACCCGTAACTTTTGCCGGTCGGATTACACCTCGGTCGATCTGGACGCGGCCTCCTGTCCTGTCGTGGACGCTGGGACGGGCCGGGCGATCGATCGCCGGGGTGTGTGGGGGGCCTCAGGCCGGGCGGGAGGTGCCCTGGCTGCCGCCCTCCAGGCTGACCAGCTCGAGCTTGAGCTGGCCGGCGACCTCGAAGATGCGGGGGTCCCGGTAGAACTCTCCGTACACGATCCGCACACACCCCGAGTTGGCGATGAGCTTGAAGCAGGGCCAGCAGGGGCTGGCGGTGGTGTAGAGCGTCGCGCCGTCGATCCGCACGCCGTTCTTGGCCGCCTGGAGGATGGCGTTCGCCTCGGCGTGCACCGTCGCCACGCAGTGGCCGTTCTCCATCATGTGCCCCACCTCGTCGCAGTGGGGCATCCCCCGGATGCTCCCGTTGTAGCCGGTGGAGAGGATGGTGCGGTCGCGCACGATGACCGCGCCCACGTGCTTGCGGTCACAGGTCGCGCGGGTGGCGACCTGGGCGGCGATGTCCATGAAGTACTGGTCCCACGAGCTCCTGCCCATGACCGGAGACTTAACCACCTCCGGCCCACATCGGAGCGCGGCCAGCGTCATCCGCCGGGAGTGGCGAGCTGCACCTGGACGGGTGCGCCGAAGGAGCCGGCGACGGCCAGACCGGTCCCCGCGAGGAGACCCGTCGCCAGCAGAGCCATCGGTCCTCTGCGCATGTCGCTCCCTCCGCCCCCCCCCGGCGGCATGCGAGCGGCGAGAGCTCCGGACGGCGTGCCTCAGCTCCCGTAACGCTTTCGCACCAGAAACAGGATGGCCTCCTTGGCGCAGACGTCGCAGTACCCGTAGCGCTCCCGCATCGCGGCGAGCGTCTGGTTCACCTGCTCGAGCTCGCGGGAGCTCAGCGCGTTCCGCTCGTCGGAGAGGGCCTTCAGGACGTTCTCGGCGCCGCGGCTCAGCGCGCGCTTGCGCTCCTCGAAGAAGTGGGCCCGGAGGCGCCGGAAGAGGTCGGGGAAGATGCGGGCGTAGTCCATCGCCCCCTCGGGGTTCTCGAGGCGGTGGGCGCCGATCTGCCCGATGAGCCCCCGGCGGAACTCGCCGGGATCGTCCCCCCGGGGCATGACAATGCCCTCCATCTCCGCCATTCGCTTCTCGTCCGGCCGCTCCATCTCCCCGGTGTGGCGGTTGCGCATCTTCTCGTTCTTCACCCAGTGCCGGACGTGCTGGACGTAGGTCTCGAAGAGCGAGGTGTACTGCTCGTCGGAGACGAGCCGCATCGACTCGCGCACCTCGGCGTCCACCGACTCCAGATATTGCTGCTCCACGGTGCGAACGAACTCCTCGTGGTCGTGGTAGCCGTCCACCACCTCCTCCTGGAGGAACTCGTAGACGCTCTTGTCCTTGGTGAGCGCGCTGAGCTCTTCGAGGACCGCGAGGGGGCTGAGGCAGGGTCGGTCCGGGTTCTGCGCGGCGTTGAAGAGCGCGGTCTTGATCTCCCGGGCGGAGGCGCCGGTGCGGCCCTCGTAGTTCGGGTACGAGTCGGACTCCTGGTACAGCGAGGGGAGCCACTTCTTCAGCTCGCGCGCCTGGGCGAGGCTGAGGCGGTCCGGGGCGGTCCCGTCCTCGTAGAGCCACATCTTCTCCAGGGGTGACAGGCCCTCGAGGATCTCGCGGACGTCCGCCGGGTAGCGCTCCCGCACCGGCTTCTTGAGGCGGGTGAGCACTGCCCACTGCGCGGCGACCTCGGTGGCGTGCGGAGCGACGTGCTTCCCGACGGTGCGGGTCGTGACCTGGGCGTCGTAGATCTCCTTCTCCACCTTCCACCGCCGCAGGTACGGCACCCGGACCAGCTCGATGCGCCCCTTGAAGCTGGCGAAGTCGGGCAGCTCCTTGAAGGCGGCGAGGTGCTTCTCGTTGCTCGAGGCCACCAGCACCTCGTCCAGCTGGAGCACGAAGTGCTCCATCGGCACCTCGCCGGTCTCGCTGAAGCCGAGCAGGTACTTGAAGGCCTCCAGCGGGCGCTTGAGCAGGTCGGCGTACTCCATGATTCCGCGGTTGGCGTTCACCAGCGGCCCGTGCGGCTCGAAGAGCACGACGTTCTGGAGCGCCGCGGGGAGGTTGGCCTGGCTCCGGTCCGCGGAGACCTGGTGGTACGCGGCGTCCACGCTGAGGTGCGGCTCGACCGTCACCGCGCCCACCAGATAGCGGCGGGAGAGGTAGAAGCGACGGACCTGCACGTGGCGGAGCACCCGCAGCCAGTCACCGTTGGAGGCGGCGAGCAGCGCGCTGTAGATGCGCCGGCACTTGTGGCAGAGCTCGCCCTCGACGATCCAGTCGGCGAGCACCGCCTCGCCGTCGGCCGGGCGGGGGAGGGTCTTGGCTCCTCGCTCCAGCAGCTTCCACCGCTCGCTCCGCGGCATGGCGAAGAGCGGGTGGTCGCGCATCTCGCACTGCACCCGCACCTCGACGCTCTCCTCGTCCAGGTGCGCGAAGGTGGTCAGCTCGCTGCCGCCCGGGCGGTCCCCGAAGCCGATGTTTCCCTTCACCAGCTTCTCCGAGGGGAAGATCCAGGCGATCTCGTACAGCGCACCCTGGGGCTCGCGGGAGTAGAGCTCCATCCCCCGCTTGAGCGCGTCCACCACCGTGGACTTGGCCGAGCCGTTGGGGCCGTGGAGCATCAGAAGCTTGTTGACCGCCCCGGCGCGGACGAAGTTCCCGAGCATGCGGTACAGCGTGTTCTGGACCTCCTCCTGCCCCGCGACCCGGCCCATCCGCTCGCCGTCGGTGAGGTCGAAGAGCTTGAACCGGCGCATGGGGCCGGCGGGATGGTGCTCCACGTGGCTCGTCCCGAAGTGGTCGAGCACGTCCCGGAGATACTGGGCCGAGTTCCGCACCTGGGAGTGCGGGCCCTGCAGGAACAGCTCGAGGTATTCCTCGAAGGAGAGGATGCTGCGGTCCTGGAGGAAGTCGCGGCTCACCACCGCGCCCGTCTCCTTGAGGAAATCCTTCGCGCTCACGGTCGGCTGCTCCTCACGCCAGCACGGATGCTGGACGCCCACATCGTCGCCCCTGGAGTCTCGCTCCAGCGCCGCCGGTCCGCCACTGCCCGCCCCGGACGGCAGCCTGGCTTGCTAACGTACGCGGCCGACACGCATGCAGAAGCCGCCCATCATCGGCATCGACCTCGGAACGACCAACTCCTGCGCGGCCATCGTGACCGAGGATGGCTCGGTCAAGCTCATCCCCTACAAGGGTGGCGACTACACGGTGCCCTCGGTGTTCGCCATCGACGAGAAGGGCAACGAGCTCATCGGTCACGAGGCGAAGCGCCAGTGGCAGCTCAATCCCAAGAACACCGTGTACGGCAGCAAGCGGCTCGTCGGCCGCAGCTGGTCGAGCGAGATCGTCGAGACGATGCGCCGGACGGTGGGGTACGAGGTCCGCCCCGGTGACCGGAACGACGTGGTCATCGACGTCGCCCGCCGAGAGTTCCACCTCCAGGAGATCGCCGCCCGCATCCTGAACAAGATCCGGGACGTCGCCTCCAACTACCTCCGGCTTCCCATCACCCGGGCGGTGGTGACGGTGCCGGCCTACTTCAACGACCGGCAGCGCCAGGCGGTGAAGGACGCCGGGAAGCTCGTGGGCATCGAGGTGGTGCGAATCATCAACGAGCCCACCGCCGCGGCGCTGGCCTACGGCATCGGCAAGAAGCTGCACGAGACGACGCTGGTCTACGACCTCGGGGGCGGGACCTTCGACGTGAGCATCATCGAGATCCGCGATCGGGTCTTCGAGGTGAAGGCCACCGGGGGAGACATCTTCCTCGGCGGGCTGGACTTCGACAACACGATGATTCACCACGTCCTGACCGAGTTCGCCGCCAAGACCGGCATCGACCTCTCCCAGGACCCTGTGGCGATGCAGCGGATCAAGGACCTCGCCGAGCGCACCAAGTGCGACCTCAGCACCCGCGAGCAGGCGCCCTTCAACATCCCCTTCATCACGATGACCGCTCAGGGACAGCCCCTGAACATCGAGATGACCTTCACCCGGAAGAAGCTGGAGGAGCTCACCCAGCACCTGGTGGACCGGACGCTCCAGATGGTGGCCCGGGTGCTGGTGGACGCCGGGGTGAGCACCAAGCAGATCGACGAGGTGATGCTGGTGGGCGGGCAGACGCGCATGCCCATCATCCAGGAGCGGCTGACGAAGTTCTTCGGCAAGGCTCCCTCCAAGGGCGTGCACCCGGACGAGGCGGTGGCCATCGGCGCGGCGCTCTACGCCCACTCGCTCGAGGACGACACCAACCTCCGGCTGCAGCTGCTGGACGTCATCCCCATGGCCATCGGGCTGGAGAGAGCCGGGGGCGACTTTCACATCGTCTTCCCCCGGAACGCGGCCATCCCGAACGCCAAGCAGATCCAGGCGACCACGAGCTTCGACGGGCAGACCGAGCTGGCGATGCGCATCTACCAGGGGGACAACGAGGAGGCGAAGAAGAACGAGCTCCTCGGCGACTTCGTCTTCTCCGGGATCAACGCCGGACGGGCCGGCGACGCGCAGGTGGAGGTCACCTTCGACGTGAACGTCGAGGGCATCCTCACCATGAGCGCGCTCGACCCTGCGACCGGCCGGAAGATGAAGACCACCGTCCGGGTCACGCAGAGCTGAGCGGCCGCCCGTCGAGGGGGACGAGCGTGAAGGCCGGAGACCAGCGCGCGGGGCATGCACGCCGTTTCGCGGTGGCGCGGTGACCTCGGTCGCCCCGGGGGAGCGAGCGATCGGCGTCAGGCAACGCCTCCGCTGGGCGCTCGGCGCCGGCCTGGCCATGGGGGTCCTGCACGGACTGATGCTCGGCGGGCTGGCCCGGCACCGGGGCGTCTCCCTGACGCGGATCCTCGGCGCGTGGGACGCCTCGCTCCACGCGGTCATCGCCGAGTCGGGGCGGACCGCGGCGCTGTGGGCCTTCTACCCGCTCTGGGCGGGGCTCCTCGAGGCGGCGCGGACCCTCGTTCCCGGGCTGCCGACGGTCCTGCTGGGGGCAGCGCTCGCCTCGCTCCTGTTCCTCGCCGCGCTCGGGTTGCTCGCGGAAGCGGCCCCGACCCGCGTCGTCCCGGCAGAAGGGGCTGGGTTCGCCCTCGGCACCCTCCTCCTCGCCTTCACGCCCGCATCGTGGACGTTCCACAGTGCCCACACGGAGTCGATGTTCCTCCTCCTCTCGCTCGGGGCGCTGCTCAGCGCCGGGGCCGGGCGGTGGGTGCCCGCCGGTCTCCTCGCCGCGCTCGCCTGCCTCACCCGGAACCAGGGCGTGCTGGTGGCCCTGGCCGCGGTGGCGCTGGTCGCCGAGCAGACCCGGAACCCTCGCCGCGCCGCCCTCACGGCTCTGTTTCCGGCGCTCGCGCTGCTGGGGTTCCTCGGCTTCCAGTGGCTGCGGACGGGTGACCCGCTGGCCTTCCTCCACGCGCAGACGGGCTGGGCCCACGCCCGCTCTCCCCTCGACGTTCTCCGGACCTTCTGGTTCGGGAACCCGTGGCAGAACACGAATACGGGCTCGGTCGCCCGCCACCTGTTCTTCCTCGGGGCGGTGGCCGCCGCCGTGGCGCTCACCCTGCGCGACCGGATCCTCGGGCTCTACTGCCTCGCCTCGCTCGCGCTGCTGCCGCTGCAGGGGGAGCTGGTGAACGCCTTCCGCTTCACCGCGGTGCTCTTTCCGCTGCATCTCTGGGCAGGAGAGCGGCTGGCGTCCAGGCACATGCCGGTGCGAGTGCTGGCCGTCGCCGCGTGGCTCGGCACCAACGTCTGGGTCACGCGAGAGCTCGCCTACGGAAAGTGGGCGTACTGAGAAGGCCGCGCCCGGCTAGGCGGTCTTCTTTTCCTTCTCCAGCACCAGCTGCGGCGGCTCGTGCTTGGTCACCACTTCCTGGGTGATCTTGCACTCCCGCACGCCTTCCCGGTACGGGACGTCGTACATGATGTCCAGCATCGCGTCCTCCATGATGGCTCGGAGGCCGCGGGCGCCGGAGCTCCGCCGCATCGCCTCGCGGGCGATGGCACGGAGCGCTTCCTTGGTGAAGGAGAGCTTCACCTTTTCGATCTCGAAGAGCTTCTGGTACTGCTTCACCAGCGCGTTCTTCGGCTGGGTGAGGATGGTGACCAGGTCGTCCTCGCGCAGGTCGTTGAGCGTAGCGACCACTGGGAGCCGGCCCACGAACTCGGGAATCATCCCGAACTTCATGAGGTCCTCGGGCTCCACCAGCTTGAGGAGCTCGCCGACGGTGCGCTCGTCCTTGTGGACGATCTTGGCGCCGAAGCCGAGCCCCTTCTCCCCCACCCGCCGGCGGATGATCGAGTCGATGCCGTGGAAGGCGCCGCCGCAGATGAAGAGGATGTTCGAGGTGTCGACCTGGACGTACTCCTGCTGGTTGTACTTCTTGCCGCCGCGCGGGGTGACGTTGGCGCGGGTGCCCTCGATGATCTTCAGCAGGGCCTGCTGCACGCCCTCGCCGCCCACGTCGCGGGTGACGCTGGGGGTGTCGCCCTTGCGGGCAATCTTGTCGATCTCGTCGATGTACACGATTCCCCGGGCGGCCTTCTCCACGTCGTAGTCGGCGTTGTGGAGGAGGTTCTGGATGATGTTCTCGACGTCCTCACCCACGTAGCCCGCCTCGGTGAGGCTGGTGGCGTCGGCGATGGTGAAGGGGACGTTGAGGAACCGGGCGAGGCTCTGGGCGAGCAGGGTCTTGCCGCTCCCGGTGGGCCCGATGAGGAGGATGTTGCTCTTGGAGAGCTCGACGTCCTCGTGCCCGGCGGTCTTCACGCCCCGGGTGAGCTTGGCGGTGGGCTTCTTCTGGTAGATGCGCTTGTAGTGGTTGTACACCGCAACGGCGAGGACCTTCTTCGCGTGGTCCTGGCCGATGACGTAGTCGTCGAGGAACGACTTGATCTCCGTCGGGGTGGGCAACGAGACCTGGGGCTTGCCCTCTTCCCGGTCATGCTCCTCGGCGATGATGTCGTTGCAGAGCTTGATGCACTCGTCGCAGATGTAGACCGTCGGCCCGGCGATGAGCTTTCGCACCTCGCGCTGGGACTTCCCGCAGAACGAGCAGGATAGGTTGACGGTGTGCTCCTTCTTCACCCTTCAGACCTCCAGGGGCACGGCCCTGACCGACTCCGAAGACTCCAGCACAGACCCCGATGCCCGCGCCACCCTCGACGCTGCCGCGAGAGTGGGCCCCTTGTCCAATATAAGTCCCGAGTTCCGGGCACGGCAGACCGCGAAGAGGCAACGTCCAAGGCCGGACTGCTCTCTCGGGAGCCGGCCTTCTCGACTCAGGCCCTCACGCGCTCGACGGCCAGGGACTCCACCGCGGCCGCGAGGTCGTCGGCCTGGGTCCTGACGGACGCGGGCACCCCGCGACACACCCTCAGCTCCTCGGCGAGGCGGCGGGCGGTGCGCGCCAGCTGACCCAGACGTACCTCTGCGGGGGCCGGCTCGGGCTCGGGTCGAGGAAAGCGCTCGCTCAGCTCTCGGCGCACCGCGGCGACGGGCCGGGCCGGGTCCCAGATCGAGTCGCGGATGCTCCGGTACTCCTCGGCGTCGAGCGCGCCGCGCTCCTCCGCCTCCGCGAGCACCTCGACGACCTCGAAGGCCGGCGCGGGCCGGGCCTCGGGCGCATCGGGCTTCCAGCTCCGCTCGTGCCGGTCGAGGAAGCTCCACGATCGGGTCAGCTTCAGCGCGGTGGCCTTCCGGATGTGGAGCTCCTGCGTGCAGTAGGCCTCGAAGCTCGGAAATCCCCAGCCTTCCCACAGACCTTCGTCGCGGACGCGGGTGAGCACCCGGGCCAGCCCGGTCCAGGAGGCCTTGAACGTGCGCGCAGTGCGCAGCACCTCCTCGCGGAACGGGTCGCCGCTCGTCGCCCCGCGCTCGACCTCGGCCACCGGCGCGCGTGGCATCAGCCCGCTCCTCGGCCGATGGTGAACGACAGCCCCACCGTGGCCTGCTGCCCCTCGTACGGACGGAAGGGCCAGCGCTGCAACTCTCGAAGCAGACACTCTTGCAACGCACCTTCGGCGAAGCGGGGATGGTCCACCCAGAGCTTCTTCACCTGGCCATCGTTGCCGATGACGAACTCGATGGGAATGCGGTCGGAGAGGCCGGGCGAGCGGCGGGCCTCCTCGGCGAAGCACGGGTAGAGCGCGCGCTGCCGCTGGGAGATGACCGTCTGGATGGCGCCGCGGTCGAACTTGGCCTCGATGCTCACGTCGTCCGGATCGTTGTCGGGGGCTCCGGTGCCGGGGCGGCTGCCGAGCCCCGCGACCCGCGTGCCGGCGGGCGCGGGCCGGCGTCCGCCCTTGTCCAGCGGGTAGTCGAGCATCTCGTCCTGCTGCTTGCGCGCCTTCGCCAGGCGGATGACCGGCGGCTCGACCGCGATGGCCGCCTCCTCGGTGCGGGTGTCGAACGTTCCGTGCACCGCCACGTACCGGGCGACGGCGCCAGCGACGCCGGCGACCACCAGGGCGACGCCGGCGAGGATGCCGAGCCGGACGTTTCGCTGGCGGCGGGCCCGGCCGTGCACCCGCCGCTCGAGCGCGTCCACGCGCCACTTCGCCTCGGCCTTCGCCAGGTGGACCCGGAGCGCCTCGACCTGGGTGATGCGCTCGAAGTCCTCGCCGACCAGCGCCACCTCGGTCTGGCCGTTGATCTCGCCGGCGTAGAGCTTGTCGAGCAGCTTTGCGCCGTGCACGGGTCCGAGCACCAGCTCACCCTTGCGGTACAGCCACTCTCCTCCGAGCGGGTGCTCGGCGTGGTCGACGTCGCGCGAGTCCATGGTGTGGGAACGCGCTAGTCTACCCTGCCCTGCGACACGTGAGGCGACGTCGTCTGGCGTTGTGGGTGTGGTACCGGGGCGACCGGTTCCAGGGCTGGCAGTCTCAACGGACTGGCCGCTCGGTGCAGGAAACCCTCGAGGCGGCGCTCGCCTCGCACGGCGTCTCGGGCCGTCCGATGGCGGCGGGGCGGACCGACCGCGGGGTCCACGCCCGCTGCCAGCCGGTGAGCGCCCGGGGCCCGCGGACGCTGGCGCCGGACGAGCTCGCGTCCCTCGGAGGCGACGGGTGGGGCATCGCTGCGAGCGTCGAGGCGGCCGGCGGATTCCATGCGCAGTGGTCCAGCGCGTGGAAGGAGTACCGCTACCGACTCTGCGCGGGAAGCGCGCCTGCGCCCTGGCAGGGCCTGATGTGGGAGACGAGCACGCATCCCCGGCTCGCAGGACACGCCGTCGATCTTGGACAGGTGCGGTGGGCGCTCGAGCGCGCGGTGGGGACCCGCGACTTCTCGGCGCTGCACGCGGCCTCGAGCGTGCGGAGGCAGCGGACGCTCGAGCGCATCTCCTGGCGTGAATCCGGTGGCGGGGTGGAGGTGGGGCTCCGCGGCGATGCCTTCGGCCGCTACGGCGTGCGCCTGCTCGTCGGCGGCGCGGTGCTCGTGGGTGCAGGCCTGGTCGCGCGGAGCGCGTGGGAGGACGCGCTCGAGACGGCGACCGCGTTCGAGGGGCTGCGCGCGCCGGCGGCGGCACTCACGCTCTGGGCGGTGGGCTACCCCGCGCCGCTCGACCCCTTCGCCGGCGTGCGGCCGCGACTGCCGGACGCGCCGCCGTTCGTCGAGCTGGATCAGGCCTGAGGCGGGACGCCGTACGGCGCCACCGGCGCGCCGTGCTTGCTCAGCACGTCGGCGATGGCCTCGCGCAGGTACTCGCTCTGCCGGATGCGCGTGGCGCGCGACAGGGTCTTCAGGGCCTCCAGCCGGTCCCGGGTGAGCCGGAACACGACGGAGGTGAGGCGGGGCGTCGGGTGGGAGATGGTCATACCTTGATACACATCGTCCTACGTCTTCGGCCGCGGTCAACTTCTTCGTCTTCGAGGGAAAACGAAGTCTCTGAGCCTTCAAACCCGGAAAACGGGTCACTCGAAGAGATAGGTCCGGACCTGGAAGCCGCCGACCACGGCGGCCGCGATGCGGATGCCCTGCCCCGCCGTCACCTCGGCCGCCCCGCCCAGGTAGAGGCCGAAGACGGGGAACAGCTCGTACTGGATTCCGAAGCCCAGCCGGGGCCCGGCGGTCACGTTGGGCGTGACGTGCAGCGCGATCTCGGCGCTGAGGTAGGTCTTGAAGCGCTCCTCGCCGAAGTAGGCGCGAAGGCCGCCGGCGATGGCCACGTCCACGCTGTCCCCGCCGAAGCCGGTGCGCGCGCCCACCGTCCACTCGTTGCCCGACACCCCCATCGGGAAGGTGACCAGCGTCTCCAGCAGTGCCCGTCGCCCCTCCTCCGTCTCGCCGCCCGACTTCACCTCGCGCTTGAAGTCGATTCCCCCGCCCACCAGCAGGCCCAGCGCGCCCCGGTGATCGAACCGCTGCTCCTCCTCGGCGCCGTGCGCGAGGGCGGCGAGGACCAGGCTCAGCGCGAGCACCGCACGGCCGGCCGGGGTCACCGGCGCGCACCGCCGCCATGCGCTCAGGTGTGCGCTCCGGCCGAGGGGAGTCCCACCGCCTCGTTCAGCCGGCCCGACCGGAACGGCTCGAGGTCCAGCGCGACGAAGGCGAAGCCGCGCGCCCGCAGCGCTCGGTTGATGCGCTCGCGGAAGGCGGGATCGTCGAAGAGGTGTTGCTCCTCCGCCGCCACCTCCAGCCGGGCCACGTCGCCGTGGTAGCGGACGCGGAAGGTGCGCAGCCCGGCGGCGCGGAGGTCGGACTCGGCGCTGCCGATCTGAACCAGCCGCTCGGGGGTGACCGCCGTCCCGTAGGGGATGCGCGAGGCGAGGCAGGGCATCTGGGGCTTGTCCCAGGTCCGCAGCCCGAGCGCGCGCGAGTGGGCGCGGATCTCGTCCTTGGTCAGCCCCACCTCCGAGAGTGGCGAGCGGACCGAGTGCTCGCGCGCGGCCTGGTGTCCGGGGCGATAGTCACGGAGGTCGTCGGCGTTCAAGCCGTCCACGATGGCCGCCAGGCCGAGCTGCGCCGCCCACTCGGTGCAGAGCGTGTAGAGCTCCGTCTTGCAGAAGTAGCAGCGGTTGGTGGGGTTCGCGGCGTAGCGCGGGTCGCTCACCTCGTCGGAGCTCACCGACACGTGCCGCACCCCGATCTCGGCCGCGAGAGCCTCGGCCTCGCGCTTCTCCTCGGGAGCGACGCTCGCCGAGATGGCAGTGAGCGCCACGGCGCGCTCGCCCAGCTCGTCGCGGGCGATGCGGAGGACGAACGTGCTGTCCACGCCGCCCGAGAACGCGACCAGCACCGAGCCCAGCTCGCGCACGGAGGCGCGCAGGGACTGGACCTTGTGGTCGCTCCGCTCGACCAGCTGCTCCCACTGCGCGGGCGTCAGCACGGCGGGCGCGCTCCTCCGGCGACTAGCGCTTGCCCTTGGCCTTGCGCGGCTTGGCGACGCGGGCGGCCCGGGCGGCAGGACGGGCCCGAGCACCCTTCTTCGCGGGCGGGTTTGCCCGCATCCGCTTGCCGGTGATGACTCGCAGCTCGTCCCCCGTGACGTTCCCCATGTCCAGCAGCGCCTGGAAGATGCGCAGCGCGCCCGACTCGACCGTCTCCACGTCGGAGCGGATGGTCACTTCGGGCGAGGACGGCGGCTCGTACGGCTCGGTGATGCCGACGAAGTTCGGAATCTCTCCGGCCAGAGCCTTCTTGTACTTGCCGGTCGAGTCACGCTGGATGAGCTTCTCGGTCGGGCAATCGACGTAGACCTCGAGGTACCGGCCGATGAGACGACGGTTGTCCTCGCGGGCGCCCTTGTAGGGGCTGACCGACGCGACCAGCGTCGCGACGTGGTTCCGGGTGAGGAGGTTCGCCACCAGGCCCATCCGGCGAACGCCGATGTTCCGCTCCTCCTTGGTGTCCGCGGTGCCGCCCCAGTAGTCGTCGGCGAGGTCGTTCTCGTCGAGCACCTCGACGGCGCGCCCCACCTGCCGCATGCGGGCGGCGATGTAGTCGACCAGGGTGGTCTTACCGGCGCCGGACATCCCGGTGAGCCACAGCGTGAAGCCTTGGATGGGGGCCATGTACACTCCGCGAAGATGGGCGGGCAAATTTCGTACCAGCGCATGAAAACCGAAGCGCTGCGGGGGCTTGTGTGTACACGAAGTCGGCGTCCGTGACAATTCGAACTGCGGACATGCCGAGCCGGTGTCCCTGCGTAACCCAGCAAGATGATTCAGGGGACGTGAGGAAGCGGACAGGCGGTCTCGAGGAAGTCACCATCCGTCCAGACCGCCCAGCGCCCGCTCAGGGGGCGCCGCCCCTCGAAGCTGATGACCAGGTGCGCCACGCCTGGAAACAGGGGCTGCCCGTCGGGCGCTGCGTGGCGTCGGTCCTCTGCCGAGAAGCCTGACCCACCCTCCGGGTGCGAGTGGGCGATGGCGAGGACGCGCTCGCCCGCCTGATCGGCTTCGCGGAGGACGGCCAGCCAGGCGCGGGGGTCGAAGCTGAAGGCCCTACGGGCGGTTCGCGGGAAGGCGTCGGGGTCCCGGGCGTGATGCGCCGTCTGGGCATTCACCATCGGGACGAGCCGGACGCGGTCCTCGCGCCCGAGGAGCACCGCACATCCCTCCTCGGGGAGGGCCGCGGCCAGATGCCGGACCAGCTCGGCGAGGACGGCATCCGGCACGGACGGTGGCCGGTGGGTGCAGGGCTCCGCGCCGAGCGTCGAGAGCACGCCGGCGGGCGAGAGCTGGAGGCCCTCGAGCGCAGGGGCGAGGCCGAGCGCGCGCCGCTGGACGAGGAGCGCAAGGACGCTCCCCACCTGCACGCTCGCCGGCTCCGGGACATCGGGCGGCGCGAGCGCTGCCGTCACGCGGGCGAGGCAGGCGCGACATGCGTCCCCGGCGACGGACCAGAGCACGTGCGTGCCCGCGGCGGACCCGACCACCACGCCGGACCGCTGCGGCGCGCCGGGGGCGCCGAGGACGCGGAGGCGACTGGCCGGTGGCGCGCCGAGGAGCGGCTCCATCGGTGCCCAGGGACCTGCGCCGCCCGGGCCGGCGTGGACCTCCGTTCCACCGGCGCGGAGGTACGCGGCCGCCGCAGCTGCCACCGCGCCGCCGAGCGCGAGCTCGACCTCGATCGCCCCGAGCGCCTCCTGCCCCCGCTCGCCCACGTCCCGCAGCAGGACCTGGCGGGCGTAGCGCTGGATCTGCGGCTCGTTCAACACCCCGCGCCCTCTCGACGGAGCAGGAGGCGCCAGGTGCCATCGTCGAGCGGCTCGAGCCCGAGCACGGTGTGCCCGAGGTCCCTCGCGCTCCCCGGCACGTTGCGCAGCGGCTCGTCCCCCTTGAGCCGCACCTCGAGGACGCCACCGACGGGGAGACGCTCGAGCGCGATCCGCGTCCGGACGAAGGTCATCGGGCAGACCTCGGCGGTGATGTCGATGCGCGCATCGGGCGTCACGCGTGCGCTCCGCAGCCGGGGCAGCCGGGCACTCGACGGACAGTGAGCGTCCGGAAGCGCAGGCTGCGCCCGTCCACCACGTGCAGCGTGCTCCGTCCCGCGGGGGATGACGGGCCGAGCGCGAGCGACGCCTGCAGCGCCCCGAGCACGCCGGCCAGGGACCCGAGCACGCCGGCCCGGGCGCAGGTGGGCACCTCGTCCTCGCCGGGAGGCGTCCCGTAGAGACACCGCAGGCATGCGCCGCCGGGGTCGATGCGCATCGCCTGGCCGCCCCACTGCACCACTCCGCCCGAGACGAGCGGGGTTCCGGCGCGCGCCACAGAGTCGCTGAGGAGGAACTTGGCCGCGACCGAGTCGGTCCCGTCGATCGCCAGAGCATGGCGGGCGAGCAGAGCGTCCACGTCCCCGGGACCGACCCGTCGCGTCCAGGTCTCGAGCTCCAGCTCCGGGAAGGCACGAGACAGCCGCTCCCGGGCGGCCTCGACCTTGGGTCGACCGACGTCCTCCGTCCCGTACAGCGGCTGGCGGTGGAGGTTGGAGGTCTCCACCACGTCGCCGTCCACCAGGGTGAGGCGGCGAGCCCCGGCCTGCGCCAGCGCGACCGCCGCCGGACAGCCCAGCCCCCCCATGCCGATGATCACCGTCGCTCCGAGCATCCCTCGGCTAGGGTAACTCCATGCGCCCTGCCCTGCTCCAGGTCCTGCTCCTCGCCGCGGTGGCCTGTCGCCCGTCCACCTCGCACGAGGCGAGTGCGCCACCGGCTCCATCGCAGTCACCGGCTGCCCGCCCGACGCCTCCCGCCGAGCGGGCTGCCCCGCCGCCCGTCTCCGCCAGCCGCATCCAGCCCGACCCGAAGCAGACCGAGTGCGTGGAGCGGTGGCTGAAGGGACACGGGCTCGACGACTACGGCAACCCCCGGGGGACGATGTACACCGGTGGCACGCCGACCTTCGACGAGACGACGGGCCGGTCGGTGGACCGCTGGACCCTCGTGGCGAAGAACCGGCCCGAGGCGCTGCAGAGCTGCGCGGTGCCGGTGCCGCCGTGAGCTCGGAGATCACGACGGTGTACGTCTTCCTGCCGGACGAGGGAGTCGACGTCTGGCGACCGGTTCATGCTCGACACCCGACGGCGCACATGACGGGGAGCGGTGGGAGTTCCCACCTGGCTCGATCGTTCGCTGCGAGACGCGGCTGCTGTCCGACGAGCAGCACCTCGTCGCCGTCCACCGCCTCTGACCAGTCTCAGGCGGGGACGGGGGCAGGAGCCGCCGAGCGCTTCTCCAGCGCCACGATGACGTCGTCGAGGTGGCGCCAGACCTGCCGCTCGTGCTGGATGACCTCCTCGATGCGTCCCTCGGGCGAGACCATGAAGGTCACCCGCCGGTTGATGCGGACCAGTGGCCAGAGCACGCCGAAGCGCTCGCTGATCTTCCGGTCGCTGTCGCCGAGCAGCGGGTACTCGATCTTCTCGCTGCGGGCGAACTCGCACTGAACGTCGGGCCGGTCGACCGAGACGCCCACCAGCTCGGCCCCCAGCGCGCGGATGCGCGCCTGGTTGTCGCGGAAGTGGCGGATCTCCTCCGTGCACCCCGCGGTGAAGGCCTTGGGGAAGAAGAAGAGAACCAGTCGTCGACCCCGGTAGTCAGCCAGGCGAACCGTCCGCCCCTGACAGTCGTGCGCCTCGAACTCCGGCGCCGGGTCACCCACCCCGAGCATGAACACCTCCGGATCGCTCCATTTGCCACGAAACCGGGCCGGAGGCACCCCGGGCACAGGTACAGGCGTCGCTCAGTGGAAGCCGAGCACTGCCCAGGTGAGCCAGTGTGCCACCGCCGGCGAGACCAGGCGGCCGGTCCGGTCTCGCAGGAGCCCGAACACCAGTCCGAACGCGGTCTTCCCGAGGAGCCCCCAGAACTCGAAACGCAGGTGGTAGAGGGCGAAGAGGACGGCGGTGAGGAGCAGGCCGGCTCCCCGTGCGAGCGTGCGCTGGAGGGTGGGCTGGAGGTTGCCCCGGAAGAGCGTCTCCTCGGTGAGCGCGGCCTCGATGCCGATGAGCACGCAGAGGAGGCGCTCCAGGAACGACACCTGCCACCACCCGTGCAGCGTCTCGGCGGCCGTCGCGCCGCGCGACATCGAGACGAGGAGTACGATGCCGCAGCAGACGATCCCGCCCACCACGCCCTGGACGACGTCCGGTCCGAGCCGGTCCGCGCGCCAGCCGAGCGAGGCGAGGGAGATCCGCCCCCAGACGACCAGCCCGAGCCCGACGACGCCGCCGAGGGACAGAACGCTCGTCCCGAGGAGCGCGCCGAAGGTCCAGCCGTCGATGACCTCGAGGTCGCCGCGTCCGGTCACGCGCGCGAGCAGGACGAACCCGACGACCCGGGTCAGCGCCAGGAGCGCGACGAGCAGGAGCGCATGGGCGAGCCGCGCGCCCGTGCCGAGCTCCCAGCGCGGCTTCGTCGAGCGAACCGGCGCGGCCGGGGCGAGTTCCATCGACGCAGTCTAGAGCACGTCGGACGAGGTCGGCCGGCCGTCGCGTCAGCGTGACCCGCGATTCAGCCCGGAAGTGACGGAGTGACATCTCGTGGCTTGCCTCACCGTTGCCGCGTCCGGGAGATCACGGCCTTGGCCGCAGGCGCACGAGCTGCAAGCCGTCTCAGCGATGCTCCTCGCCGCGGCCGTTGCGACGACCCTGCCCATCGCCGTCCTCGGATCCTCGATCTGGCTCGCCGAGCCGGCCTCGACGTTTGAGGATTCTTCTGCCGCCGAACCTGACTCGGACGAGGCTCCGGTCCCTGAAACAACAGCCCGCCCCCGCTGAGCGGGGGCGGCCCCCCTCCCTCACGGCATCGGCGGCCGGGGCATCCCTCCATCCGGCACTCCGACCGAGGGCGGCGCGGGCACGACGACCCCCATCGGCTTGCCGAGCTGCTGCCGCGCGTAGGTCACCCCCTCGGTGAAGGCCATTCCGGCTCCACCGACGTGCGCGTCGAAGAGGCAGCCCTCCCACCGGGCTCCGGCGTCGGGCGTGATGCCGTTCCTCCGGCACGTGTCGGCCACCGCCGCCTGCTGGTCCGCCGTCAGCGTGACGATCGCGTCCTGGACGCCCACCGTCCCCGGGCACCCGCTCAGGAACAGCGAGCCCTGGACCTCGGTGGACCAGCTCCGGGCGAACTCGTTGAGCGTGGTCACGTCGGTGCGGAGCTGCTGCACGGTCGTCGATCCCACCCCGTCACCGAACTCGAGGTTCGAACGCGGCGGTGAGTTCCCGGCCATGCCCTCCACCGACAGGCTCGGCACGGGAATCATCGTCACGTTCATGTAGGTCGGAAACGCGATGGCGTGGACCTGCGACCCGCCGCTCGGGCCACCGTGGTAGGTGACGAGGTACTCGTAGCCGATGGTCCCGCTGAAGCTCTTCCGGGCGGTCTGGACGTCGGCCAGCAATCTCCGGGTCCCCTTCTCGCGGAACCCCACCCAGCCGATGCCTTCGAGATTCCCGACCACCTCGACCAGCGTGTCGCCCGTGCCCTGGATGCTCAGGTGGGGCGCTGCGATGTCGAGCACCAGCGTGTACGGGCTCGCGCGCCCGTCGGGGATCGAGAGCGCCATCCGCTTGGTGATGCTCGTGTTCCGGTTGTTCACCCACGGCTGGGTGTCGATCTGCAGCGCGACGTTGCTCCCGCTGGTCCGCGACTCGGCGAGCGTGAGGCAGCCCGCCTTCTGGAAGTCGTACGCCTGACCGCCGAAGGTGCGGAAGTGCACGTCGCCGTTGCCACCGCCCCCACCGGCATCGGGCGTGCCGCCATCGGGAGGCGGGCCACCACCGCAGGCGGAGATCACCTCGCGGATCGCGTCCGCGGTTCCCGTCCCGTCGGGCTGCGTCTGGAGGTAGATGCCGCCGGTCTGCGTGGCGTAGTTCTGCATGATCGCGACGATCTGCGGATCGATTCCCTGGGTGGGGACGAACACCGCGGAGATCTTGATGCGGGCCGCGGCCGCGTCGAGGGCCCGCTGGTTCGCGTTCACGTCGTCGACCCCGGGCGTGTAGAAGTCGTCGAAGCCCGCCGGCAGCGCGTCGGTGATCAGCACGATGATCTTCAGGGCCGAGCTGCGGAACGGCAGCGCGGTCCCGGTCTGGTGCGGACCCGGGCCGAGCGCGTTGATCGTCGTCCGGAGCGCCTCGTCCGTCATCTCGGGCGCATTGCCCCCTCCCCCGGCGAAGAGGTTCTGGACCGCGTTCTGGATCGCCGTCCGGTTGCCCGCGGCGAACTGGACGCCCACGTCGATGGCGTCCCGGACGGTCACCAGCTCGGCGCGGTAGTCCCCGGCGGAGGCGGCGACGATCTGGTCCATCAGCTGGGGAATGGCCGCCTTCACGTTGTTGATCGCCCCGCCCATGCTCCCCGTGACGTCGATGACGAAGGCGACGTCCATCGGTCCGCAGGGCTGCTGGGGAACTCCGCTGTCCGATCCGCCACCTCCACCGTCGCTCCCGGACGAGCCTCCGTCCGGCCCTCCCGGCGTACCGGGACTGCTGGCCGCTCCGGCAAGCACCACCGAGAGGAGCGCAAGCCCCGCCCATCGTGCCCCCGCCCACGGACTCCGTTCACTTCTCACGTGCATGGCGCACCCCGCGCAGGCGCCGATGCCTGCAAGGAGCGTCCCCGAGCGGGCGCCCTTCCTTCGCCCTCGGGTCTCGGGCACTTGCTCGACCGGCCCTGCCCCGACTGTGACCGGACGCTCCCGGCGCTGTGAGCGAGCGATCGCAGTCGGGCGAACGAGAGGGCACACCCTGTCGTGAAGCCCGGTGCCGGAAACGAAGAGGCCGCCCCCGCTCGGTGACGGGGACGGCCTCGTTCACTTCAGACCCTGGAACTCAGCGCGCAGGGGCGCGCCACCGATCTGGCTCAGCCCGCGCTGGAGGTGGTCCCGAGCGGCGGGAGCGCAGTCTCGGGCGGCAGGAGCGGCCCGTCGTCGTGCGCTCCGGCGAGGGCCGCCTCGAGATGGCTGATCTCGTCGGCCGGGCTCTCCACCTCGAGGTCGAGGTGCTTGTACTGCGGCAGCCCGGTCCCGGCGGGGATCAGCCGGCCCATGATGACGTTCTCCTTGAGGCCACGGAGGTAGTCCACCTTGCCGTTGATCGCGGCCTCGGTGAGCACCTTCGTCGTCTCCTGGAACGAGGACGCCGAGATGAACGACTCGGTGGAGAGCGAGGCCTTGGTGATGCCGAGCAGCAACGGCTCGCCCGCGGCCGGCTTGTCGCCCCGGGCCATCACCTTCTCGTTCTCCTCCTCGAACACCCAGCGCTCCACCTGCTCGTCGACCAGGAAGCTGGTGTCGCCCACATCGGTGACCCGCACCCGGCGCAGCATCTGCCGGACGATGGTCTCGATGTGCTTGTCGTTGATCTTCACGCCCTGCAGCCGGTAGACCTCCTGCACCTCGTCCACCAGGTAGCGGGCCAGCTCCTTCTCGCCCAGCACCTTGAGGATGTCGTGCGGGTTCGCCGCGCCGTCCATCATCGGCTCACCGGCCCGCACCCGGTCTCCGGAGTGCACGCTGATGTGCTTGCCCTTGGAGATCAGGTACTCCTTCGCGAGGTCGGTCCGCTGCTCGCCGTTCACCTCGGGGGTGATGATCAGCTTCCGCTTCCCCTTGGTGTCCTTGCCGAACGAGACCACGCCGTCGATCTCCGCGATGATCGCGTGATCCTTCGGCTTGCGAGCCTCGAAGAGCTCGGCCACGCGCGGCAGACCACCGGTGATGTCCTTGGTCTTCGTGGTCTCGCGCGGCGCCTTGGCGATCACCTCGCCGGCGGTGATGGTGTCACCGTCGTTCACCGTGATGATCGAGCCCTGCGACAGGTAGTAGCTCGCCGGCTGCCCCGAGGTGGGGAGGGTCAGCACCTCGCCGTCCTCGCCACGGAGCGTGATCCGCGGACGGGCGTCGGGGTCCTTGGACTCGACGATGGTCTTCCGGGACAGACCGGTGACCTCGTCGAGCGTCTCGGACATCGTGACGCCCTCGATGATGTCGTCGAACCGGACGACACCGCCGACCTCGGTGAGGAGCGGAACCGCGAACGGATCCCACTCCGCGAGGAGCGTCGGGCCGTCGAGCTTCTGGCCGTCCTTCACCAGCAGCTTGGCGCCGTAGATGACCTGGTAGCGCTCGCGCTCACGGCCCGAGTCGTCGACCAGGAGCACCTCGCCGTTCCGGTTCATCACCACCAGCGTTCCGTCGGCCCGCTTCACGGTGTTCAGGTTGCTGAACTTCACCGTGCCGGCGTTCCGGTTCTCGAGGCTGGACTGCTCCGCGCGCCGGGTCGCCGCGCCGCCGATGTGGAAGGTCCGCATCGTCAGCTGGGTGCCGGGCTCGCCGATGGACTGGGCGGCGATGACGCCCACCGCCTCGCCGATGGAGACCTTCCGGCCGCGGGCGAGGTCACGCCCGTAGCACTCGACGCAGATGCCGCGCCGGGCCTGGCAGGTGAGGACCGAGCGGATCTTCACCTTGTCCAGACCGGAGTTCTCGATCTTCCCGACCTTGGCCTCGTCGATCTCCTCGTTGGCCCGCACCAGCACCTCGCCGGTGACCGGGTCGTGGATGTCGTCCAGGGCCACGCGGCCGAGGATGCGCTCGCCGAGCGCCTCGATGATCTCGCCGCCCTCGACCAGGGCGCCGATGATCAGACCGTCCATCGTGCCGCAGTCGTACTCGGTGATGATCGCGTCCTGCGCCACGTCCACCAGCCGGCGGGTCAGGTAACCCGAGTTGGCGGTCTTGAGCGCCGTGTCGGCCAGACCCTTCCGGGCGCCGTGGGTGGAGATGAAGTACTGCAGAACCGAGAGGCCCTCACGGAAGTTCGCGGTGATCGGCGTCTCGATGATCTCGCCCGACGGCTTGGCCATGAGGCCGCGCATTCCGGCCAGCTGACGGATCTGCTGGGCGGAGCCACGGGCTCCCGAGTCGGCCATGATGTAGATGGGGTTGAACGAGGGCTGCTTGCGGCTCTCCCTCTTGCCGCTGCCCGCCTCCCCGGAGACCTCTTCCTGGGAGATCTGCTGCATCATCTCCCCGGCGACCTTCTCGGTGACCTCGGCCCAGATGTCGATCACCTTGTTGTACCGCTCGCCGTCGGTGATCAGGCCCTCCAGGTACTGGTTCTCGATCTCCGCCACTTCCTTCCGGGCGTAGTCGAGGAACTCCTGCTTCCGGGGCGGGATCTTCATGTCCTTGAGGGCGATGGAGATGCCCGCCTTGGTGGCGTGGGTGTACCCGAGGCTCCGGATGCGGTCGGCGAGGAGGACGGTCTCCTTCTCACCGGTGAGGCGGTAGCAGGTGTCGATCAGGGCGCCGAGCTGCTTCTTGTCCAGCACCTTGTTGATCGCGTCGAAGCCGACCTTCTTCGGAACGATGTCCGAGAGCAGCACGCGGCCGACGGTGGTCTCCTTGCGGACCCCGTCGATGCGGCAGACGACCTTCGCCTGGAGCGCGACCTCACCGTGGTCGTACGCGGCGCGGACCTCCTCCGGAGAGGCGAAGACGCGGCCCTCGCCCTTCGCGAACTCCCGGGGGCGGGTCATGTAGTAGATGCCGAGCACCATGTCCTGCGTCGGCACGATGATCGGCTTGCCGTTCGCCGGGCTGAGGATGTTGTTGGTGCTCATCATCAGCACCCGCGCCTCCATCTGAGCCTCGACGGAGAGCGGGACGTGGACGGCCATCTGGTCGCCGTCGAAGTCGGCGTTGAACGCGGCGCACACCAGCGGGTGCAGCTGGATCGCCTTGCCCTCGATCAGCACCGGCTCGAAGGCCTGGATGCCGAGGCGGTGCAGGGTCGGCGCACGGTTCAGGAGGACCGGGTGCTCGCGGATGACCTCCTCCAGGATGTCCCAGACCTCGGGGCGCTCGCGCTCCACCATCTTCTTCGCGCTCTTGATGGTGGTGACGTACCCCTTCTCCTCGAGCTTGTTGTAGATGAACGGCTTGAACAGCTCGAGGGCCATGATCTTCGGCAGGCCGCACTGGTGGAGCTTCAGCTCCGGGCCCACGACGATCACCGAGCGCCCGGAGTAGTCCACGCGCTTGCCGAGCAGGTTCTGACGGAACCGGCCCTGCTTTCCCTTCAGCATGTCGGAGAGCGACTTCAGCGGCCGCTTGTTCGGACCGGTGATGGTCTTGCCGCGGCGGCCGTTGTCGAACAGCGCGTCCACCGCCTCCTGCAGCATCCGCTTCTCGTTGCGGATGATGATGTCCGGGGCGTTGAGCTCCTGGAGCCGCTTCAGCCGATTGTTCCGGTTGATGACCCGGCGGTACAGGTCGTTCAGGTCCGAGGTCGCGAACCGGCCACCGTCGAGGGGGACCAGCGGGCGCAGGTCGGGCGGAATGACCGGGATGACGTCGAGCATCATCCACTCCGGCCGGTTGCCGGAGATGCGGAAGGCCTCCACCACCTTGAGCCGCTTGGCGATCTTCTTCCGCTTGGCCTCGGAGTTGGTCTCCCGCATCTCGCGGCGGAGCTCCTCCGACAGCTTGTGGACGTCGATGCTCTTCAGCATCTCGCGGACCGCCTCGCCGCCCATGCCGGCGACGAAGCTGTCCTCACCGTGCTCCTGGTAGAGCCGGTGGAGCTTCTCCTCCGAGACGAGCTCGCCCTTCACCAGCGGCGTCGCCTTGGGGTCGATGATGATGTAGCTCTCGCAGTAAAGGACCTTCTCCAGATCCTTCAGCGTGATGTCGAGCAGGTTGCCGATGCGGCTCGGCAGGCTCTTCAGGAACCAGATGTGGGCCACCGGGGTGGCCAGGGTGATGTGCCCCAGCCGCTCGCGGCGGACCTTGGACTGGATGACCTCGACGCCGCACTTCTCGCAGACCACCCCGCGGTGCTTCATGCGCTTGTACTTGCCGCAGTTGCACTCGTAGTCCTTCACCGGGCCGAAGATGCGGGCGCAGAACAGGCCGTCCCGCTCCGGCTTGAAGGTGCGGTAGTTGATGGTCTCCGGCTTCTTCACCTCGCCGTGGGACCACTGCCGGATCTTGTCCGGGCTGGCCAGCGCGACACGGATCGCCTGGAACGACAGCGGGTCCTTCGGCTTCTCGAAGAAGTTGAAGATGTCCTTCACGTTGCCTCCGAAATTCTCTCGTTCACTGCCTCGCCGGAGTCGCGCCCTGCGCGGTCACCCGGCCTCTCGAATCCAAAGAGCGACGCCCCCCGTGCTGCGGGGCGCCGGCTGACTAGGCGTCCGTCCCGGTCTTCCGGGGCTCGCCGTCGAACCCGTCGCCGAGGGATCGCTGCCGCTCGGGAGGAGCCGTCTCGAGCAGCTCCACGTCCATCGCCAGCGACTGGAGCTCCTTGAGGAGCACGTTGAACGACTCGGGCAGGCCCGACTCGAGCACGTTGTCGCCCTTCACGATGGCCTCGTACATCCGGGTCCGGCCCACGACGTCGTCGGACTTCACGGTGAGGAACTCCTGGAGCGTGTAGGCCGCGCCGTAGGCCTCCATCGCCCAGACCTCCATCTCTCCGAGCCGCTGTCCGCCGAACTGCGCCTTGCCGCCCAGCGGCTGCTGGGTGACGAGGCTGTAGGGCCCGATGCTCCGGGCGTGGATCTTCTCGTCCACCAGGTGGTGGAGCTTGAGCATGTACATGACGCCCACGGTGACGCTCTGGTCGAACGGCTCACCGGAGCGCCCGTCGAAGAGCACCATCTGGCCCGAGCGCGGGAGCTCCGCCTCGTCGAGCAGCGTGTGGATCTCGTTCTCCCGCGCGCCGTCGAACACCGGGGTGGCCACGTGGATGCCCCTGCGGAGCCGCTGGCAGAGGGTCACGACTTCCTTGTCGGGAAGCCCGTCGAGGAACTCGCCGAAGGCCCTGTCGTCGTAGACCTTCTTGAGCTCCTTCCGCAGCTCGTCACCGCTCCACTTCTCCTCGATGAACTTCTGGAGCCGCTCGCCCACGCCACGGGCTGCCCAGCCCAGGTGTGTCTCGAGGATCTGCCCGATGTTCATGCGGCTCGGCACGCCGAGCGGGTTGAGCACGATGTCCACCGGACGGCCGTCCTCGAGGTACGGCATGTCCTCCTCGGGGAGGACGCGGCTGACCACGCCCTTGTTGCCGTGGCGGCCGGCCATCTTGTCGCCCACCGCGAGCTTGCGCTTGATGGCCACGTACACCTTGACCATCTTGATGACGCCCGGCGGGAGCTCGTCGCCCTTCTTGATGCGGGCGATCTTCTCCCCGAAGACGAGCTTCACCGCCTCCTTCTGCTCCTCGAGGCTGCGGAGGATCTCGCGAACCTTGCTGTCGAGCGGCTCGCCGACGCTGATCTCGTTCCAGTACCGGTAGGGCACGGTGGAGAGGAGCGCGTCGTCGAGGACGTCTCCCTTCTTGAGCAGGACCTTGCCCTTGTCGTCGACCAGCCGGCCCTCGACCTCCTTGCCGGTCAGCATCTTCCGCAGCCGGGCGAACGCCGAGTCCTGGATGACCTTGATCTCGTCGTTCTGGTCCTTGAGGAGCTTGGCCTCGTCGGCGGACTCGATCTGCTTGGCCCGCTCGTCCTTCTCCACGCCCTTCCGGCTGAACACCTTGGCGCCGATGATGGTGCCGGTGACGCCGGGCGGTACGCGGAGCGAGCTGTCACGCACGTCGCCCGCCTTCTCGCCGAAGATGGCCCGGAGGAGCTTCTCCTCGGGGCTGAGCTGGGTCTCGCCCTTGGGGGTGATCTTCCCCACCAGGACGTCGCCCGGCTTCACCTCGGCGCCGATGCGGATGATGCCCGACTCGTCGAGGTCCTTGAGGGCCTCCTCGCCGACGTTCGGGATGTCGCGGGTGATCTCTTCCTTCCCGAGCTTGGTGTCCCGGGCGATGCACTCGAACTCCTCGATGTGGATCGAGGTGAAGATGTCGTCCTTGAGCAGCCGCTCGGAGAGGAGGATCGAGTCCTCGAAGTTGTAGCCCTGCCAGGGCATGAAGGCGACGACCACGTTCGCCCCCAGCGCCAGCTCACCGGTCTCGGTCGCGGGCCCGTCGGCGATGACGTCGCCCTTCTTCACCCGGTCACCCTTGCGGACGATGGGCTTCTGGTTGAGGCAGGTGTTCTGGTTGCTCCGCTGGTACTTGAGGAGGTTGTAGATGTCGACCTCGGAGCCCACGTCGCTCACGTTTCCGACGTCGGCCTTCACCACGATCCGGCTCGCGTCCACGGCCTCGACCACGCCGTCGCGCCGTGCGACGCAGGTGACGCCCGAGTCGCGGGCCACCACCGCCTCCATCCCGGTGCCCACCAGCGGGCTCTGGGTGCGGAGGAGCGGGACTGCCTGACGCTGCATGTTGCTGCCCATCAGCGCGCGGTTGGCGTCGTCGTTCTCGAGGAAGGGGATCAGCGACGCGGCCACCGAGACCAGCTGGTTCGGTGACACGTCCATGAGGTCCACGTCCTCGGGCTTGGCCTGGACGAACTCACCACCCCGGCGGCTGGACACCAGCTCGTTGACGAACTTGCCCCTCTTGTCGAACTCGGCGTTCGCCTGGGCGATGGTGTGCTTCTCCTCCTCGAGGGCGGAGTAGAACGCCGTCTCGCCGGTGACTCCGCCTTCCTGGACCTTGCGGTACGGGGTCTCGACGAAGCCGAACTCGTTGACCCGGGCGAACGTGGAGAGCGACGCGATGAGGCCGATGTTCGGACCTTCCGGCGTCTCGATGGGGCAGATACGGCCGTAGTGCGTCGGGTGCACGTCGCGCACCTCGAAGCCGGCGCGCTCGCGGGTCAGACCACCCGGGCCCAGGGCCGAGAGGCGCCGCTTGTGCGTCACCTCGGAGAGGGGGTTGGTCTGGTCCATGAACTGCGACAGCTGCGACGACCCGAAGAACTCCTTGATCACCGCCGTGACCGGCTTGGCGTTGATCAGGTCGTGGGGCATGAGGGTCTCGATCTCCTGGAGGCTCATGCGCTCCTTGATCGCCCGCTCCATGCGCACCAGACCGATGCGGTACTGGTTCTCGAGCAGCTCGCCCACCGCGCGGACGCGGCGGTTGCCGAGGTGGTCGATGTCGTCGATGGTCCCGCGCCCGTTCTTGAGGTCGATCAGGTAGCGGATGACCTCGAGGATGTCGCGCTTGGTGAGGATCTGCCCGTCGAGCGGCTCCTCGAGGCCGAACTTGAAGTTCAGCTTGAGGCGGCCGACCTTCGAGAGGTCGTAGCGCTCGGGGTTGAAGAAGAGGTTGGTGAAGAGGTTGATCGCCGTCTCCGGCGTCGGAGGATCGCCGGGGCGCAGCCGCCGGTAGATCTCCATGATCGCCTGCTCGGGCGTGTCGATCTTGTCCAGCATCAACGTCTCACGCAGGTACGGGCCCACGTTGAGGTTGTCGATGAAGAGGACCTTGAACTCCTTGATGCCGCGCTTGAGGAGCTCGTCCACCTTCTCCTGGGAGACCTCCTCGTTGCACTCGAGGATCACCTCGCCGGTGGCCTCGTCCACCACGTCGTAGGCGGAGACCTTGGTGAAGAGCTCGTCGGCGTCGATGGGCAGCGTGCGCATCTTCGCCGCCTCGAGCTTCTTGATCGCCCCGCGGGTGAACTTGCGGTTCTTCTTGACGATGACCTCGCCGGACTTGGTCTTGATGTCGCGGGTCGCGCGCTGGCCGGGGAGCAGCTCCAGCTCGACCGACTTCTCGTAGTCCGTCGCCGAGTTCAGGTAGATGGTCTCGGTCGCGTAGTAGTAGTTGAGGATCTCCTCGGTCGTGCCGCGGAACTCGATGGGGTTCTTCTTCGCGGTGTCCGGCACGGCGCCGAGCGCGCGGATCAGCACGGTGGCCGGCAGCTTCCGGCGCCGGTCGATGCGGACGTAGAGCAGGTCCTTGTGGTCGAACTCGAAGTCGATCCACGAGCCGCGGTAGGGGATGATCCGGGCGTTGTAGAGCAGCTTGCCCGAGCTGTGGCTCTTGCCCTTGTCGTGGTCGAAGAAGGCGCCGGGGCTCCGGTGCAGCTGGCTGACGACGACGCGTTCGGTCCCGTTGATGATGAAGGTCCCGTTCTGCGTCATCAGCGGGATCTCGCCGAAGTAGACCTCCTGCTCCTTCACGTCGCGGATCGACTGGGCGCCGGTCTCCTCGTCCTTGTCCCAGACCACCAGGCGCACGACCACCTTGATCGGCGCGGAGTAGGTCATCCCCCGCTGGTGGCACTCGTCGACGTCGTACTTCGGCCGCTCGAGGTTGTAGCTGACGAACTCCAGGGAGCTCGTCTCGTTGAAGTCGCGGATGGGGAAGACCGACTTGAAGACGCCCTGAAGCCCAACATCCTCGCGCTTGTCCGGTGCGACGTCCGCCTGGAGGAACTTCTCGTACGACTGCTTCTGGATGTTGATGAGGTTCGGGATGTCGATGATCTTCTGGATCTTCGCGAAGCTCTTTCGGGTACGGAAGTTGTTCTGGACGGTGGCGGGCATCAGTTCTCCCAACGACGACTGGGACTCGGCAGGTTTCTCGAAACGGCGATGCCGGCGCCCCTCGCTACCGAGGAGATCGCCGGCACGCCTGTGGAACGCTCGCGGATCAGGCGCGTTGGCACCGGGGGACGTGGGCCCCGGGGCACGCGCAAGACTCGCCGACTACTTGATCTCGACGGTGGCGCCAGCCGCAGTGAGCTGGTCCTTGATCTTCTTGGCGTCGTCCTTGTTGACGCCTTCCTTGACCGTCTTCGGCGCGCCCTCGACCAGGTCCTTCGCCTCCTTCAGGCCCAGGCCGGTGATGGCGCGGATCTCCTTGATGACGTTGATCTTGTTGGCGCCCGCGTTCGCGAGGACGACCGTGAACTCGGTCTTCTCCTCGGCGGGGGCAGCGGCGGCACCACCCGCGCCGGCGCCGGCGGCGGCGACGGCAACGGCGGCGGCGGACACGCCCCACTTCTCCTCGAGCTTCTTCACGAGATCGGCGGCCTCCATCACGGTGAGGGAGGACAGCGACTCGACGATCTGATTCAGGTCTGCCATGGCGGAATTCAGCCTCTTAACGGGACTTGACTCTCTGCAGCAGAGTCGTTCCCAGTGAATGGTTTGAAAAACTTATGACTGCAATTAACTTGTCTTCTCCAATGCCTCTGCCCTGGCCTTGATCAGGCGGGCGAGGCGGCTTCCTGGCTCGGCGACCGTGCGGACGAGCTTGCCCGCCGGCTGATTGAGCATCCCGAGGATCTTCGCGCGGAGCTCGGGCAGCCCCGGCAGCTTCGCCAGCGCAACCACTCCCGCCGCGTCGGTCTTCTTCCCCTCGACGACGGCGCTCCGGATCTTCAGGGTCTCCAGATCCTTGATGAACTCATGGAGGATCTTCGCCGGGGCGACCACATCGTCGTATCCGATCGCGATCGCCACTGGACCCTTGAAGTCGTCGCTCACCACCTCGACCGGGGTGCCCTTCGCAGCGCGCCTGGCCAGGGTGTTCTTGAGGACCTTGTAGTCCACGCCCGAGTCCCGGAACTTCTTCCGGAGCCGGGTGACGGTCTCCACGTTGAGCTTGGAGAACTCCGCCACGATGGCCGTCCGGGCCCGGGCGAACTTCTCGTTCAGCTCCTTGATCATCACTTCCTTCTCGCTCTTCTCCACTCTGTCTCACCTCCCATCGGTGCCGGCCGTTCGACGGCTGGCGTGCTGCCCTGAGCCAGAGTGGCAAGAGCGAGAGGGACGCCTCACGGCGCCCGTCTTGTGCGAGGCAGGACCTCGCGTCCCGGGTCCCCGCGTCCGGGGCCCAGCGCTCCCATGTCTCGGCAGGGCCGGAGGTCGTGGCCGTCGCCAGCCTCCATTTCGACGGGAGTCACACCCGTCCCTGCGGTCTTGGACCAGGGGGTTTCGCCGGGGGGCTAGTCCCGGCGGAACCGGCGCATCTAGCAAGGGGTGGGCCGGATGTCAAAGCCCGCCCGGGCGCTGGGTTCCTGGCCGGGAAGCGAGCGCCGGACTTCACCCTAAGACAGAAACCCCGCGCCGCAACCAGGTGTCAGGAGCGAGGTTTCAGAGAACTCGTCTTCGCTCTCAGTGAACCGCCCGGAACCGGTCGGAACGACCCGAACCGCCGCTTCCCTGCGGGCGCGCTCCCGTGAGCGCGGTCTCAGAGAACTCGTCTTCGCCCGGAGTGAATCGAGCCGTCAGACCCTTCCCCGCACGTCCGGCGTCCGAGGAAGCACGCTCCTCCCGACGCTTCGCCTCGCGGAGGTCGCTCGCTGCGCTCTGTGACCCAGAGCCCATCCGCGGCGTATCTCCCCATCATGCGCCTCACGTTGCTCGTCGCCGTCGCCGCCGCATCCTTCCTCGCCGTCGCCTTTCGAGGATCGCTCATGGCCGGATCAGAGAAGAAGGTGGTTCCTCTTCCCGTGGGCACGAACCCGGGGGGCGCCGGTGCCGGCACGCCCCTGAAGGCAGCCCCCGGACACCAGCTCGCGATCTTCGCCCAGGGCTGCTTCTGGGGAGTCGAGTACCGCTTCCGCCAGGTCCCCGGCGTCACGGCGACCGCGGTCGGCTACACCGGCGGGAAGACCGCGAACCCGAGCTACGAGGACGTCGGCGGGCACGGCACAGGCCACGCCGAGTCGGTGCTCGTCGAGTTCGATCCGGCCAAGGTGAGCTACGCGCGGCTTCTGGAGATCTTCTGGAGCTCGCACGACTCCACCAGCGGCAACCGCCAGGGGCCGGACGTGGGGTCGCAGTACCGCTCGGCCATCTTCACCTTCGGCCCGGACGAGCAGGCCCAGGCGCTCGCCTCGCGCGATGCCGAGCAGAAGAAGCTCATGGACAAGATCACCACCGAGATCGCTCCGGCGGGCCCCTTCTGGAAGGCCGAGGACTACCACCAGCAGTGGGACGAGAAGCACGGCTACGAGTCGTGCCCGCTTCCACGCCACGCGCGGGCAAGGACCGGCTCGTGAGCGTCTCTCGCCGCGCGCTGATCGGTGGCGCGCTCGCCGTGGGCGCCGTCACCCTCCTCCGCCGCAGCCAGGCGGCCGCGCCCACGAAGCGCAAGACCTTCGAGGTCGAGAAGACCGACGCCGAGTGGAAGGCCCTCCTCTCTCCCGCGGCCTACGACGTCCTCCGGCACGAGGGAACCGAGCGCGCGGGGACGAGCCCGCTGCTCGACGAGCACCGTGACGGCAGCTTCCTCTGCGCCGGCTGCGCCCTTCCCCTCTTCTCGTCGAAGACGAAGTTCGAGAGCCACACCGGCTGGCCGAGCTTCTACGCCCCGCTCCCCGGCGCGGTGGAGACCACCGAGGACCGCACCTTCATGATGGTCCGCACCGAGGTGCACTGCCGCCGCTGCGGCGGACACCTCGGCCACGTCTTCGACGACGGGCCGAAGCCGACCGGGCTTCGCTACTGCATGAACGGCGTCGCGCTCAGCTTCCGACCCGGCTCCGCCTGAACGTGTGAAGAAGCGCTCCGGTTCCTCCGACCTCTTGCCATCGAGGTGAGGGAGAAGGAGGGTCCGGAGCGTGACGCAACCCGACAACTCCGTCCCTGACATCCCCAAGCTCCCGCCCGGCTCGCCATTCGCGTTCCTGGAAGGGCGTCTCCACGAGATCTTCGACCCGCTCCCCGAGGAGGACATCCAGCGCGCCTCGCGGTTCGGCGAGAGGTGCTCCTTCCCCGACGGGGCGATGCTCTTCGAGGTGGGCAAGCCGGGCGCGGGGATGATCGTCATGCTCTCCGGGCGAGTGGAGTTCAGCCGACGCGACGCGCTCGGGCGAAGCGTTCCCATCTGGGATCGCGAGGGGCGCGGTCACGCTCTCGCCGAGGTCGGACAGCTCTCGGGAGCTCTGTCCCTGCTCGACATCCGGGCCCGGGGGCTCGTCGAAGGCATCCTGATTCCTCCCGAGGGTCTCCGGACGCTGCTGGTTGCCGAGTCCGAGCTCGGCGATCGGATCCTGCGAACCCTCACGCTTCGGCGGCTGGGTCTTCTCGCCCTCGGCTTCGGCGGACCCGTCCTCATCGGCGCACCTGCCGACGCCCGGCTCCGCGCGCTCCAGGAGTTCCTTCTCCGGAGCGGTCACCCCCACTCGGTCCTGGACCCGGAGACCGACAAGGATGCTGCCGCGCTCGTCGCGGCCCACGCCGCCGGACCGGACGATCTCCCTCTCGTCGTCTGCCCGGGCCTTTCCGTCCTCAAGAATCCGGGTGACGTGGCCCTGGGTCGCTATCTGAACGTCCTGCCCAACTCCATCCGGGAACGCGGCTATGACGTCGCCGTGGTCGGCGCGGGACCCGCGGGGCTGGCCACCGCGGTGTATGCCGCGTCCGAGGGCCTGTCGATCCTCGTCATCGACGCCCGCGGCTTCGGCGGTCAGGCGGGCGCCAGCGCACGGATCGAGAACTTCTTCGGCTTCAGCACCGGAATCACCGGGCAGGAGCTCACCGGGCGCGGCTTCACCCAGGCCCAGAAGTTCGGTGCCGAGTTCGCGATGCCGGCCGTGGTCACCGGCCTCTCCTGCGACACCAGCCGCCCGGCGGGACAGCCACTCGCGCTCCAGCTCGAGGACGGACGGACCGTCTTCAGCCGTGCCGTCGTCATCGCCTCTGGCGCCCGCTACCGTCGTCCGGCCATCCCGCAGCTGGACGCCTTCGAGGGGCGCGGCGTCTCCTACTGGGCTTCACCCATCGAGGCGCGGAGCTGCCGGGGACAGGACGTCATCCTGATCGGAGGGGGGAACTCCGCCGGGCAGGCCGCGGTCTACCTCTCCGGCCACGCCGCGCGCGTCCTCCTCCTCGTCCGCGGGGCAGGTCTCTCCCACAGCATGTCCCGGTACCTCGAGGATCGGATCGCTGCCACCTCCAACATCCACGTCCATCCCAACAGCGAGCTCACCGCCCTCCTCCCCGACGAGCGAGGAGAGCTCAGCAGGGTCAGATGGAAGGACCACAAGGCCGGCCTCGAGCAGGAGGTGGGCGTTCACCACGTCTTCCTCTTCGTCGGTGCGGATCCGGCGACCGACTGGCTCCGCGGCTGCGAGGTGGCACTGGACCGCAAGGGCTTCGTGAAGACCGGCGCGGATCTCGGCCTCGAGGAGCTGGTCCGCGCAGGGCGAAGAGACGTGCCGCGACCGCTGGAGACGAGCGTTCCTGGAGTCTTCGCGATCGGCGACGTGCGCTCGGGGTCGGTGAAGCGCGTGGGCGGCGCCATCGGCGAGGGGGCGGTCGTGGTCCCGCAGCTCCATGCGTACCTGGCCGATCTCGCCGAGCGCGAGAGCACCGGAGCCTCCGAGCGCGTCGCGGCGAGCTGACCCGGGCTCGAGACGCAGAAGGCTTGCAAGTCCGACCCGGGTGTCCTGTAGAGAGGACCGGCCATGTCGAGCTCCGACCCGGACTTTCTCGCTGAAATGCCTCACTTCACCGACCCGGAGCTCGAGGCGAAACGTGAGCTGATCCACGCCCCGCTCGGCGACCGGGACGTCAGCCGCCTCGCACGCTTCGGCGAGCGACGGACCTTCCGTGACGGCGAGCACCTCTTCGACATCGGGAAGCCGAGCGCAGGGATGTACGTGGTCCTCTCCGGCACGGTGGCGGCCTTCCGCCGGGACCATCTCGGACGCCAGTTACTGGTGGCGCACCGGGGCAAGGGACACATCCTCGCCGAGCTCGGGCACCTCTGGGGGCACCGGGCTCCCTTCGAGGGGGTCGCCCAGGGAGAGGTGGAGGCCCTCCTCGTGCCGCCCGAGGGTCTTCGGACGCTGATGGTCACCGAGGTGGAGCTGGGGACGCGGCTCCTCGAGGTCCTCATGCTCCGCCGCAAGGCCCTGGCCTCGCTCGGGCTGGCAGGTCCCATCCTCGTCGCGCCCGCGAGCCACCCGCGGCTCCACCGGCTCCAGGAGTTTCTGCTCCGGAGCCAGTATCCCCATTCCGTCCTCGACCCCACGACGACCCCGGACGCCGTGGCCCTGATCGAGCGTCACGCCACCGGACCGGAGGACCTTCCCCTCGTGGTCTGCCCCGATGGAACGGTGCTGAAGAACCCGGGCGACATCGCTCTCGGGCGCTACCTCGACGTGCTCCCGAACTCGGTACGCCAGCGCGGGTACGACGTGGCCGTGGTGGGGGCGGGACCTGCCGGGCTGTCGACGGCCGTCTACGCGGCCTCGGAGGGTCTGTCGGTCCTGGTCATCGATTCGCGTGGCTTCGGGGGTCAGGCCGGGGCAAGTGCGCGCATCGAGAACTACTTCGGCTTCCCGATCGGCCTCAGCGGTCAGGACCTCACCAGCCTCGGCTTCGCGCAGGCCACGAAGTTCGGGACGGACTTCGCCATCCCCGCGCAGGCCGTTCGCCTCGAATGCCGCAGTCCCGGTGCACTCGCCCTCATGCTGGACGACGGGCGCGAGGTCTCCGCGCGGACCGTGGTCCTCGCGTCGGGTGCCCGCTACCGCCGACCGGATCTCGCGGGACTGGAGGCCTTCGAGGGACGGGGAGTCTCCTACTGGGCGTCGCCGATCGAGGCGCATCACTGCCGCGGGAAGGACGTGGTGCTGGTGGGAGCTGGGAACTCCGCGGGACAGGCGGCCGTCTTTCTCGCCCAGCATGCAGCGCGGGTCCTGATGCTGGTCCGCGGCAAGGGCCTCTCCGACTCCATGTCCCGCTACCTCGTCGACCGGATCGCGGCGATGCCGAACATCGAGGTCCTGACCCGGACCGAGCTGAGCGGCCTGGAGCCAGACGAGAACGGCGATCTCGGCTCCGCCCGCTGGAGGCACCGCGACCGCGGCGACGAGGTGCGGCACGAGGTCGGCCAGGTCTTTCTCTTCGTCGGCGCCGACCCGGCGACCGAGTGGCTGCGGACCTGCGACGTCGCGCTCGACGCGAAGGGGTTCGTCAGGACCGGCCCGGACCTCTCGCGGGACGACCTGGCGCGCAGCGGCCGGCGAACCATCCCGGCGACGCTGGAGACGAACGTTCCCGGTGTCTTCGCGGTGGGGGATGTCCGCAGCGGCTCGGTGAAGCGCGTCGGGGGCGCGATCGGCGAGGGCGCAGCGGTGGTCGCCCAGCTCCACGGCTGCCTGGCGGAGCTCGGGCCGGTGCGCACCCCCGCTGCGGCATCCTCCTGAAGGTCACGAGAAAGCCGCTGGTCCTCGTCGGTCATGGCGTCCATGACATGTGACCGGCAACCGCCGACTCTGGAAGGACGAAGGCGGCGAACACACCAGGGTGTTCGCCGCCCGAGGTCGATGCAGCGAGCCCGTCGTCGCTACTTGTGCCGCGCGCCGATCTCCTGCACGTCCAGCTTGATGCCGGGGGTCATCGTCGCGCTGATCGTCGCGCCCTTCAGATAGACGCCCTTCGCCGTGGACGGCTTGAGCTTCATCACCAGCTCCATGAGCGCGTTGAAGTTCTCGGCCAGCTTCTCGGCCGGGAACGACGCCTTGCCCACCGGCGCGTGCACGATGCCCGCCTTCTCGGCGCGGAACTCCACCTTGCCGCCCTTCGCCTCGCGGATCGCCTTGCCCACGTCCGCCGTCACCGTCCCCACCTTCGGGTTCGGCATCAGGCCGCGGGGACCCAGCACCTTTCCGAGCCGGCCCACCACGCCCATCATGTCCGGCGTCGCGATCACGGTGTCGAAGTCCATGAAGCCCTCTTCGATCCGCTTCGCCAGATCGGCCTCGCCCACCACGTCGGCGCCAGCGTCCTGGGCCTCGCGCTGCTTCTCGCCCTTCGCGAACACCGCCACCCGCACCGTCTTGCCGATGCCGTTCGGGAGCACCACGGCGCCACGCACCATCTGGTCGGCGTGCTTCGGGTCCACACCCAGGTTGATGGCCACGTCCACGGTCTGGTCGAACTTCACCGCCCGCTTGGCCACCGTCTCCTTGAGGAGCTTGAAGGCCTCGTCCACGCCGTAGCGCTTGTTGCGGTCCACCAGCTCGGCGGCCGTACGGAACTTCTTCGCAGTCTTGGTCGTCATGTCAGGAGTCTCCGGGCGAGCCGTCAGTCGACGATGTCGATGCCCATCGAACGGGCGGTTCCGGCGATGGTGTTCATCGCCGCCTCGAGCGAGCCGGCAGTCATGTCCGGCATCTTCAGCCGGGCGATGTCCTCCAGCTGCTTGCGCTTCACCTGGCCCACCTTCTCCTTGCCCGGCTTGTGCGACCCCGAGCCCTTCTTCTTGTCGGTGTGCAGCCCTGCCGCCTTCTTCAGCAGCACCGCCGCCGGCGGCGTCTTCAGCACGAAGGTGAACGAGCGGTCCTGATACACGGTGATGATCACCGGGATGATCAAGCCTTCCTTCGCCTGCGCCTGCGTCGCGGCGTTGAACTGCTTGCAGAACTCCATGATGTTGACGCCCTGCTGGCCGAGCGCCGGCCCGATGGGCGGGGCCGGGTTGGCCTTGCCCGCAGGGATCTGCAGCTTCACCTGTCCGGTGACCTTCTTCATCGCTTCACCTCACCGTGGTGCATGCGGGCGGGCTGCCCTCCCACGGCCGAACACGCTGTCCGGAGCGACGTGCTCCGCGCGGCCCACTTCCGAGCGCTTCTACGTGCTCGTCTTCTCCACCTGCATGAAGTCCAGCTCCACCGGGGTCGCCCGGCCGAAGATGGACACCAGCACCTTCACCCGGCCCTTGTCCGGGTTCACCTCTTCCACCGTCCCGTTGAAGTTGCTGAACGGGCCGTCGATGACCCGGACCGTGTCGCCGTCCTCGAACTGAACCTTGGGCTTCGGCTTCAGCGTCCCCTCGGAGATCTGCGTCGTCAGACGCTCCATCTCCCGGTCGGGAATCGGCGGTGGCTGCTCGTTCGCCGCCGCGCCGATGAACCCGGTCACCTTCGGCGTGTTCTTCACCAGGTGCCAGGTCCGGTCGTTCATCTCCATCTGCACGAGGATGTAGCCGGGGAGGAACTTCCGCTTGGAGGTCTTCTTCTCCCCCTTCACCATCTCCACCACCTGCTCGACCGGGATCAGGATCTCCCCGAAGGAGTCCTGCAGCCCCTCCATCCGGATCTTCTCCTCGAGGCTCTTCTTCGCCTTGTTCTCGAAGCCCGAATAGGTGTGGACCGCGTACCAGCGCTTGTCGGCCATCACAGCTTCCCCCACAGCGCAGGCAGCCACTCCACCATCAGCTTGTAGCTCATCGTGTCGATGCAGAAGAGGATCAGCCCGGCCACCACCGAGGCCACCACCACCGCGACGGTCGAGACCTTCGTCTCTTCCCAGCTGGGCCAGGTGACCCGCATCAGCTCCGAGGCCGTCTCGAACGCCAGGTGTCGGATCTTCGGGCTCGCCCAGGCCCCGCCGATCAGCGCCCCGGTCAGCGCGATCGCCACCAGCGAGCTGTAGGTCCACTCCTCGGCACCCTCGATCAGCGGGCGGTCCGGAAGCCCCACCGCCACCCAGACCGGCGCCAGCACGTGCTTCAGGAACAGCACCAGCACGATGGCGAGACAGAGCGTGAAGATGACCACCAGCCGCTCCGGGGTCATCGCGGAGCGGTTGGCGACGGTGGTGGCGTCGTTGGATGCCATGGTGTTCTTCCGAGGGCTGCAGGCCAGGAGGGATTCGAACCCCCAACACGCGGTTTTGGAGACCGCTGCTCTACCGTTGGAGCTACTGGCCTAGAAACTGCGCTGCCGTCAGACCTTCCCTTCCTTGTGGTCGGTGTGCTTCCGGCACCATGGACAGAACTTGCTCAGCTCGAGCTTGTCCTGGCTCTTCCGCCGGTTCTTGGTCGTCGAGTAGTTCCGGCGCTTACACACCGGGCACTCCAGCGAGATGATGCTCCTGTTTCCCTTCGGCATGACTTCCTCTTCCTTCAAACGGCAAGGAGGGGAAAGCCACCTGCATGGCAGCTCTCCCCTCCCGGATGCCGTGTACCCCGGCGCCCGGGGCCGGCAATCCTACCCTTACTCGAGCACCTCGGACACGACCCCGGCGCCGACCGTCCGGCCACCCTCACGGATGGCGAAACGCAGCTCCTTCTCCATCGCGATCGGGGTGATCAGCTCCACCTCGATGGCGATGTTGTCGCCCGGCATCACCATCTCGACGTTGTCCGGGAGCTTCACCGTCCCGGTCACGTCGGTGGTCCGGAAGTAGAACTGCGGCCGGTACCCCTTGAAGAACGGGGTGTGACGCCCGCCCTCCTCCTTGGTGAGGACGTAGATCTGCGCCTTGAACTTGGTGTGCGGGGTGATGCTGCCCGGCTTGGCCAGCACCTGACCGCGCTCCACGTCCTCGCGCTTCAGACCGCGGAGCAGCGCGCCGATGTTGTCCCCGGCGATGCCCTCGTCGAGCAGCTTCCGGAACATCTCCACGCCGGTGACCACGGTCTTCTGGGTCGGGCGGAGGCCGACGATCTCCACCTCCTCGCCCACCTTGACCTTGCCGCGCTCCACGCGACCGGTGGCCACGGTGCCACGGCCGGCGATGGAGAACACGTCCTCCACCGGCATCAGGAACGGCTTGTCCGTCTGCCGCTGCGGGGTCGGGATGTAGCTGTCGAGCGCGTCCATCAGCTTCATGATGGAGCCCTCGCCGATCTCGCTGGTGTCACCCTCCAGCGCCTTCAGCGCGCTGCCGGGGATGATCGGGGTCTTGTCGCCCGGGAACTCGTACTTCTTGAGCAGATCCCGGACCTCCATCTCCACCAGCTCGCGGAGCTCGGGGTCGTCCAGCATGTCCACCTTGTTCAGGTAGACCACGATGTACGGAACGCCGACCTGACGGGCGAGCAGGATGTGCTCGCGGGTCTGCGGCATCGGGCCGTCCGCGGCGCTCACCACCAGGATCGCCCCGTCCATCTGGGCGGCGCCGGTGATCATGTTCTTCACGTAATCGGCGTGACCCGGGCAGTCGACGTGGGCGTAGTGCCGGTTCTTGGTCTGGTACTCCACGTGTGCCGTGGAGATCGTGATTCCGCGCTCTCGCTCCTCGGGGGCCTTGTCGATCTGATCGTAGGCCAGGAAGCTCGCCCCGCCCTGCTTGGCCAGCACCTTGGTGATGGCGGCGGTCAGAGTGGTCTTCCCGTGGTCAACGTGCCCGATGGTCCCCACGTTCACGTGGGGCTTGGTGCGCTCGAACTTTTCCTTGCTCATTGTGCTCCTCTATCTCCGAACCTCGAATGGAGCCCTGATCCAGGATTGAACTGGAGACCTCATCCTTACCAAGGATGCGCTCTACCAACTGAGCTATCAGGGCTTGCTGCTGTTCGCTCCGTACGTGCTGCTGTTGGAGCGGGAAACGGGATTCGAACCCGCGACATTCAGCTTGGAAGGCTGACGCTCTACCAACTGAGCTATTCCCGCCTGCTGCTCCTCAGGGCCTTGTGGTTGGAGGGGGTTGGATTCGAACCAACGAAGGCGTAGAGCCGGCAGATTTACAGTCTGCTCCCTTTGGCCGCTTGGGTACCCCTCCATGACGTGTTGCTTCGTTCGGCTGCCGCCCGCCTTCCCTTCCTGAATCCCGTCCTCGAGTTCGCCTCCTGGCCGGCGGCGGGGGTCGAACCCGCGACCTACTGATTACAAATCAGTTGCTCTACCTGCTGAGCTACACCGGCAAGCAGCTCGGCCGTGGCCCCCAGGGTACACGTTGCCAGGGCCCCGGAAGGGCTGGGCCTTTTATGGGACGGACTCGGCCGGAGTCAAGGCGAACGCCCTCCCCCGCGACCCCGCTGGCGGGCCACCTCGTACAGCACCAGCGCCGCCGAGACCGAGGCGTTCAGGGACCCCACCCGTCCGGCCATGGGGATGCGTAGCCGGAGGTCGGAGTGCTTCAGCACCCCCGGACGGACCCCGGCCCCTTCGGCCCCGATGACCACCGCCAGCGGGCCGTCGAGCCGGGCATCCCAGAGCAGCTGCTCCCCCTCCGGGTCGGCCGCCGCGACCCACAGCCCGGCGGCCTTCAGCTCCTCCAGGGCCCGGGAGAGGTTGGTCACCCGGGCCACCGGGACGTGCTCGACGGCGCCGGCCGAGGCTCGGGCCACCGCCGCCGTCACCCCCACCGAGCGGTCCTTCGGGAGGACCACCCCGTGGGCCCCCAGCGCGTCTGCGGAGCGGATGACCGCACCCAGGTTGTGGGGGTCCTGGAGGCCGTCCAGCACCACCAGCAGCGGCGGCGTTCCGGACGCCTCTGCCCGGGCGAGGACGTCCTCCAGGCTCGCGTAGGCAAACTCGCGCAGCCGGGCCGCGACTCCCTGGTGCGCCCCGCCGTCCACCAGCGCCTGGAGCCGCTCGCGTGGAACGCGCTCCACCCGGACCTGCGCCTCGCGAGCCCGGGAGAGGATCTCCGCGGCCGCGCGGGGAGGGACGCTCCCCTCGAGCACGTACACCCGCTCGACGTCCGCGGGATGCGCCCGCAGCGCCTCCAGCACCGGGTGGATGCCGTGCACCGTCCGGCTCTCCCCCGGCATGGGCGCCCCGCTACTCCACCGTGACCGGGACCGAGAGCGTCTTCTGCTGCCGCAGGCACAGCTGCTCGGTGCAGACGAAGAAGGTCATCTTCGCCTCCACCGTTCCCGCGCCCTTGCCCTGGACGGCGAGCGGCACCTCGAAGCGCGGGTCGGGGTACTTCACCGAGGCCGACGGCTTGCGCACCGAGTCCCCGTAGACGAGCTGGGTCTTCTCCGGGCTCACCGTCCCCGTGCCCGACAGCTGGATCCGGAGCGGGGCCTCGTCGGAGACGTGGGCGCCCTTGAGGCTCTGGATCTCCAGGACGAGCGTTCCCTTTTTCCCCGCCGGGACCTTCGCCGACGTCCCGTCGGTGGTGACTCTGTAGAGGGTGGTCGGGTCCACCTCGGCCGCCAGCGCGAGCGAGGCGACCAGCAGGGACGAGGCGAGGACGAGAGGACGGGGAAGGCGCATCGGCCGGCTCCTATAACTCAAGAGGCCCGGACGCGCTTGAGGGGCCGCGGCGAGGGGCGCGGGCGTCCGGACACCGACGGCAGCAGCGAGGGGTCCAGCGCGGGGGGCCGCTCTCGGGCGATCTGCTCCGCCCGGACGATGATCGGCGTGGCCAGGTCCTGCCCCACCGCCTTCTCCATCTCCGCCAGCCCGGGGCTGCTGTGCACCTCGAACACCTTGGGCACGCCCCGAACGTCGAGCATGTCCACCGCGGCGACCTCGAGGCCGGTCAGTCGGGCGGCCTCCGCGGCGGCGCGCCGCTGGGCGTCGGTCAGGGTGATTCGCTCGAAGCGGGCGCCGCGGTTGAGCGTGTTCGCCAGACGGTTCATCCGCGGGCGGCGGCGCACGGCGGCCACCGGCCTGCCGCCGACGACGAGCACGCGGAGGTCCCGGCCCGCCTTGCGCACGTACTCCTGCACCAGGAGGTTGTGTCCCAGCCGGAGGATCGCCTCCAGCGCCGCCTGGAGCGAGTTGAGGGTCTCGCAGACCATCACCCCCCGCTCGTCGCCGCCGCCGAGCAGCTTCACCAGCACCGGCACGCCCCCCACCAGCTGCACCATGGCCTTCAGGTCTCCCGCGGTCCGGGCCATGACCGTCGCCGGCACCGCGATGCCGTGCGCGGACAGCAGCTGCAGGCAGCGCATCTTGTTCCGCGAGTGGGCGATGGCCTCGGCGGTGTTCATCACCGGAACGCCCAGCATCCCGAACTGGTTCACCACCGCGAGTCCGTAGGCGGTGATGGACTGGGCGATGCGGGGCAGCACCACGTCGGGGAGCGCGAGCTTCCGCCGACGGTAGAGGAGCTGGCCGCGTGTCCCGTCGAGGTGCATCTCCACCTGCACCGGGTCGAGCACCCGCACTGTGTGCCCGCGCGCACGGGCCGCCGCCACCAGGCGAGCGGTGGAGGGAACGGACAGGGACCGCGACAGGACGGTGAGGCGCACGGCGGCGGCCACCGTATGGCTCGCCCACGGCGGCGGCAAGTCAGGCTCCCTGAGTCGGGACATGGGGCCTCGGCCCCATGCTCACAGGACCTTGAGGATCCGGATCTGCACGTTCACCGGACTGGCACCGGTGGACGTCTTCAGTTGATCGCAGAGCGGCTTGCCGTCCACGAAGACCACCGCCGGACCCGGTTTGCCCGAGGTCGGGGTCGTCTCCGAGGGCGAGACGTAGATCCACGTGTCCGGACCGGGCTGGTAGGCGGTGTTGTCCACCAGGACGCTGAGCAGCGACACGTCGGTGGGGACCTCGGTGAGGAACCGCTCGCAGACGGTCACGTTGGGATCGGTGATCGTCTTGAGGATCGCTCCCAGGTCCGAGGCGTCATTGGCCTGGTAGTACTGCTTTGTGCAGAGCCCGCTGGCGAGGTCACACGGGTTGTCGGCGCTGCACGGCTGATTGGGCGGAGTTCCAGGGCAGACGCGCGGGAAGCGGACGCTTCCGGCGACGGCGATGCGCTGCAGCGTGTCCCGTGCCGTGGCCGTCCCCGCCTCGGCCCCGAAGCCCACGACGTAGGTCTGCACGTGCTGACCCGCCAGGAACTGGACCGCCTTCACCGAGTTGTCGGCGTCCAGGCACCCCGCGCCGGGGAAGGGGGGGATCTGCGGGCTGCAGTCGTCCAGCGCCGGACCGAAGGTGCACTGGCAGGCGACGGTGCCGGCGAGGTCCGCCAGCGCCGCGTCGCAGTTCGGCAGACCGTCGGTGAAGAGGATGACGATCTGGTCCCGCGTGTTGTCGGTGGTCAACGCCGGGACCGTGGTGAGGAAGGCGAGGCTGGCCGCGGTGGGCGTCCCGCCGCCGGTGCCGGTGGGCCCGGCCGGATTGCTGCTCAGGATCGCGTCCAGCGCGGTGCGGGTCGAGTCGGCGGCCTGCTGCAGGGTGGGGTCGTCGTCGGACGGCGTGGTCGGCAGCGCGCTGGTCTGCTTCGTCGTCGGTCCGCAGCCGCCCGAGATCTCGGGCTCGGGGAAGAGCGATAGCCCGTAGCGGCCGATGAGCGGGAAATCGGTGATGTACTGGTCGAGCGCCTTGGTGAGCTCGCTCCAGCGCGTGGGGCACTGGGTTGGATCACAGGGGTTGGACTTCTGGGGATCGCCGCAGAGCGGGCCGTTGATCGTCCCCACGTGACACGCGGGGATGGTCGGGTCCACCGGCTGGTCCATCGAGCCCGACTTGTCGACCAGCAGCATGAAGTTCGGCTTGTTCGCCACCGCCTGCACGTCGACGCTGGTCTGGGTCTGCCCGATCGAGAGGGGCTTCACCGGCTCGAAGTCGTAGGTCTGGCAGCCGCCGAGAGTGGCAAGGAGCGCGAGGACCGCGGCACCACGGAGGACGGACGGGGTGACCATGCGTGGCGCCGGAGCATACCCGCTCGGGGGGCCACCAGCCCCATTTCCCGTGGCAATCCCACATCCGACGACCAGCCCCCGGGCCCGCCTCTAGAGGACGCGGAGGATCCGCAGATCCAGCTGCACCGGGTTCTGCGCCGTCGAGGCCTCGATGGCCGTGCACAGCGAGCCGAGGAAGCGGATCGCCGGCCCACCGTCGGCCGGCGGGACGTAGTGCCAGGTGTCGTCGCCCGGCGGGTACGTCGTGCCGTTCAGGGCGAGGAGGATGAGCTCCTCGGACGTCGGGGCGGGAGTGATGGCGCGGAGGCACGGCTCGCGGTCCAGGTTGGCGGTGATCTCCGCCAGCGCCGCGCCGAGCTCGAGGGCGTCCTGCGCCTGGTAGTACTGACGGAGGCACACCCCGCCCTGACAGGGGTTGAGCGGCCCGCAGGGCTGATCGTGCCGCTCTCCCGGGCAGAAGCGCGGGTAGTTCCCGGCGAGCGCCATCTCCTGGAGCACGATGGGCGCCTGTAGCCCGCCGTCGACGCTGGCCCGCGTCTCGTCCCCGAAGCCGATGACGACCACGTGCACCCCGCGCGCGGCGAGGTCCTGCACCGCCTGCACCGTCCGGTCCTTGTCCAGGCAGTTCTCGGGATTTCCGGCCGGAGGGCAGCTGTCGGCGCTCGCGGTGCAGGTGCACGCCTCGGCGCTGATGCCGGCGTTGCAGTTGGGGAGCCCGTCGGTGAGCAGCAGGACCAGCTCGAGGCGGAGCGGATCCTGGAGCGCGGTGTAGTCGTGGAAGAAGGCGAGGCTCGGTCCGGTGGGCGTCGCCCCGCCGGTCCCGCTCGGCCCGACGGGGTTCTGGCTCCTGATGGAGGCGAGCACCGAGCGAGCCTGGTTCGACAGCTGCGCGAGCGTCGCCGGCGAGTCGTCCTGGGGGTCCTCCGGCAGATCCACCCGTGCCGCCGTGGTGGGCACGCAGTTCGGCTGCTCGACACCGGCGGCCGGCTCCGGGAAGAACGAGAGCCCGAAGCGCACGGTCTGCGCCTGCGCCTGGAGGAACGGATCGAGCGCGAGGTTCAGCTCGCTCCAGCGCGTCGGGCAGACGTTCGGGTTGCAAGGGTTGGTCTTCGCGGTGCTTCCGGTGCCGCAGAGGGTCCCCGACTGCGTGCAGCCGGGGAGGGTCGCGTCGAGGGGCTGGTCCATCGACCCGGACTTGTCGACCAGCACCATCACGTTGGGCTTGAACTTCTTGATGACGATCGGGGTGCTGCTCTTCTCCTGTGAGATCGTCAGCGGTCCCACCGGCACGAACTCGTAGGTCTGGCAGGACAGCGCCGTGACCAGGCACGCGGCGGCGGCGGCGATGAGGACAGAACGCATCGCGGAAGGACCCCCTCGACACTACCAGCGCCCGAGGGGCGTCAGAAGGTGAGGACGCGCGCGTCCTCGGTGAGGCGCCACAGGGCCGCGAGGCCCAGCACCTCGTCGAGCACGCGCTCGGCCTCGGCCAGCGAGACTCCCGCCAGCTTGAGCATGGTGTCGCAGGCGATGCACCGGGCTCCGAGCCCACGCGCCTCCGCCAGCATCTGCGCCGGCGGCGGCACTCCCACGCCCTCGGCCCGCGCTCCCTCGGCCATCTCGCGGTCGGATTGCGCGCGGCCGAAGTCCCCGCGGCACAGCTGGCGAAGCGCCTCGAAGGCGAAGACGAACACCACCTCGTCCCCCAGCGCAGCCGCGGTGATGCCCATGGAGGCTGCCTGGTACGCCGGCTCGTAGCCGCCGCGCTGCACGATGAAGACGACCCGTCCGGCCATGTCCCGCCCCGAGGGTACACTCCGCCGCCGCGCATGTCCCGGTTCGCCACCGTCCTGACCGCCTGCCTCGCTGCCGCGTCCTGCGCGCGCTCGGTGGGCCCGGCGCGCACCAGCGAGGAGGCGCGGTCCCGGGTGGCGGCGCTGCTCGATGCGCCCGACGCCGGTGTCCCCGAGTTCGCCGGAATCGGTCCGGAGGCGGTCCCGGCCCTCCAGGCCGAGCTCCTCGACACGCAGGCATCCGATGCCCGGCGTCTCGTCGCCGCTCGCGCCCTGGCCGGATTGCCAGGACGTGCCGGGCTCGGCGCGCTGGGCGATGCCGTCGCATCTCCGCGGCTCACGCCTGCCCTGCGCGACACGGTGGCGGAGGAGCTCGGCTCGCACGACCGCGACGAGGCCGTGGCGCGGCTCGGCCCGCTGCTCGGGGCGCCGGACCCGTCGGTGCGCTCTGCAGCGGCGCGCGGCCTCGGGCGGGCCGGAGGCGCCGCAGCTCGCAAGTCGCTCGAGGACCGGTTAGAGCGTGAGGAGGACCCCGGCGTCCGGGAGCGCCTCCAGGCGTCCCTGGCCCAGGCCCAGCCCTGAAGCATGCGACCCACCGTCCTTCTCTTCGATGTCGATGGCACGCTCGTCACCACCGGGGGCGTCGGGCGCCGTGCGCTGGAGATCGCGTTCGAGCGTTCCTTCGGGCGCCGCGACGCCTGCCGCACCTTCCGCCTCGACGGGATGACCGACCGGGCCATCGTCCGCACCGGCATGCGGGCCATCGGGGTCGAGCCGACCGAGGCGCTCATCGACCAGGTGCTGGTGGATTACCTCGGGGTGCTCGCCGACGAGGTGGCCTCTGCCCCCGACGCGACGTACCGCGTGCACGCCGGAATGTCCGAGACGGTCGACCGGGCGCGCGAGCGCCGGGAGATCGCCGTCGGCCTCGGCACGGGCAACATCCGCGAGGGCGCACGGATCAAGCTCCAGCGCGTCGGGATCTACGACCGGTTCGCCTTCGGTGGCTTCGGGTGCGACGACGAGGACCGCACCGCGCTCATCCGGCGGGGAGCCGAGCGTGGCGCGGCGCTGCTCGGCGCTCCGCTCGAGGAGTGCCGGGTGGTGGTCATCGGCGACACGCCCAAGGACGTCGCCGCCGCGCAGGCCATCGGCGCCGAGTCCGTCGGCGTGGGCACGGGGAGCTTCACGCCCGAGCAGCTCGTGGCCGCCGGCGCGACGCACGCGTTCGCCAACCTCGCGGCTCCGGAGGCGATGGTGGCGGTGCTGGGAGCGCTGCGCTGAGCGCGAGCGCCGCATCGCCGTCACCTCGCGCGGCCTGGATCCTGCTCGGCAGCCTGGAAGGGCTCGCTGAACGGCTGCGTGCCGCCGCCAAGGCGCTGGGGGACGCCGGCGTCGAGGCCGCCTGGCTCCGCGGGGCGGCCGACCTCGTCGAGCGGGACGAGGCGGAGCGGCACTCGGTCCGGGCGGAGGCGGTGTGGCTGGAGGAGCTGCCCTCCGAGGCCCGTGCCCGCAAGGCGTCGCTGCTCTCTGCCTGGGTCGATGCCGCCGAGGCGCTCCGGACCGCCATTCACGCGCTCGAGTCGGAGCGCGGCCCGCTGGTCGAGTCGCTGTTCCCGGTGTGGCGAGGCCCGTCGCTCCGGCGGCACGGCGATCAGGCCCGGGCCGCGGAGACCGAGCTCCAGCGCAGGCTGACCTCGGGGTACGTCGTCCGGCGGCTGGCCGAGCTCGCCACGCACACCGCTCTCGGGGCCGCCCTCGAGGCGCTGGCCGGCGCCGGCGCGGCGTGGGCCGCGGAGCGGGATCGACCTGCGCTCTCGGGCGCGGAGGCGGAGGCGGTGCGGACGAGGCTCCTCGCGCTGGCCGGGCGGACCACGCGCCTGCTCGAGCGCGTCCGCTGGGTGGCGCGCGCAGCGCTGGCGGACCGGCCGGAGCGGATCGACGAGGTGTTTCCGAGGCGGGGCCGCCCGGCCGATGCGGCCGCGGGATCGACGGATTCTTCCGCGACCGGTGTCCCTGCACCGGCCGAGGAATCCGCTCCCGCGGAGGACGCCGCGGCGAACGAGCCCGCACCCGACGCGAGGGCCGAGGCCGCCGCGGCGCCGACGTCTCGGTCGAGAGCGCCCCGGCGAACGGGCACGACACGGAAGGTGAATCCCCCGACGACCGCCGGCGCGGGACCGGCTCCGGACGCGAGGGCCGAGGGCGCCGCGGCGTCGACGTCTCGGTCGAGAGCGCCCCGGCGAACGGGCACGACGCGGAAGGTGAGTCCCCCGGCGACCGCCGACGCGGGACCGGCTCCGGACGCGAGGGTCGAGGCCGCCGCGGCGTCGACGTCCCGGTCGAGAACGCCCCGGCGCGCGGGCACGACGCGGAAGGTGAGTCCCCCGGCGACCGCCGACGCGGGACCGGCTCCGGACGCGAGGGCCGAGGCCACCGCGGCGTCGACGTCTCGGTCCAGAGCGTCCCGGCGAACGAGCACGACGCGGAAGGAGAGTCCCCCGGCGACCGCCGCTGCGGGCCCAGCTCCGAACGGGCCTGTCTCCGGCGACTCCGCCGCCGCGGGCACAACGACGCGCAGAAAGGACCGTTCGCCCCGGCCCGCGACCAGCGCCACGGCGAACGTGCAGGCGCCGCATGCGACCGCGCCGGGTCCGTCGCCGGAGCGTGCGTCCGCTACCCGCCAGGCTGTCCGGTCCGGAAGCTCAGCGCCGAGGGCGTCCGCTCCGTCGGGCCCGGCACCCTCGAGCCGCGCCACCGGACGATCGACTGCAGCTCCGGCTCCCGGCGCCGCACCCGCGAGCCGCACCGCAACGCGATCGACTGCGGCACCTCCGCTCAGCGCCGCATCCTCGAGCCGCTCCACCGCACGATCGACGGCGGCACCTCCGCCCGGCGCCCCACCCTCGAGCCGCGCCACCGGACGATCGACTGCAGCTCCGGTTCCAGGCACCGCCCCCGCGAGCCGCGCCGCACCGCGATCGATTGCGGCACCTCAGCCTGGCGCCGCATCCTCGAGACGCGCCACCGAAGGATCGACGGCGACACCTCAGCCCGGCGCTGCACCCTCGAGGCGCGCCGCAGCGACGGGCGCATCTGAGCCCGCGACCGCCGTCGCGCCCAGGTCGCAGAAGGCGCGACCTCCGTCTCCTCGCGGGTCCGGGCGCCGGACCCGTCCGCCGCGCGGGAGCTGACGATGCTCGCGCCGCTGCCCATCGATCCGCTCCTCCCGTCGGTGGTGGAGGCGGTGGCGAAACGGGGCACGCTCGTCCTGCAGGCCGCGCCGGGCGCCGGCAAGACCACCCGCGTCCCCCGGGCCCTGCTCGACGCGGGCAGCTTCGACGGAGAGCTGTGGGTCCTCGAGCCTCGGCGCCTCGCCACCCGCCTCGCCGCCACCCGCGTCGCCGAGGAGCTCGGCGAGCCGGTCGGTCGGCGCGTCGGCTACCAGATTCGCTTCGAGGAGGTGGCCTCCGCCGCCACGCGGGTCCGCTTCGTCACCGAGGGCATCCTCACCCGGCGTCTGCTGTCGGATCCGGAGCTCCGGGGCGTGGGCGCCGTCGTGCTCGACGAGTTCCACGAGCGCCACCTGCCCACCGACCTGGGCCTCGCCCTCCTCCGGCGCCTTCGCGAGCGCCGTCCCGGGCTCCGGCTGGCCGTGATGTCGGCCACGTTCGACCCCGCTCCGGTGGCGAGGTTCCTCGGTGACGCGCCGGTGCTCACCGCCGAGGGGCGCGCCTTTCCCGTCGAGATCGAGCATCTGCCCGCCGCGGACGCGCGCCATCTCGACGCACAGGTGCTCGCCGGTCTGAAGCGCCTCGCGCCACGGGTCGCGGACGGACACGTCCTCGTGTTCCTCCCCGGCGCCGCCGAGATCCGCCGCGCGCAGGACGCGTGCGCCGAGTACGCCGAGCGGCACGGCTTCCGGGTGCTCCCGCTCCATGGAGACCTTCCCGCGGACGCCCAGGACCGCGCGGTACGACCGTCGAAGGACCGGAAGCTGATCCTCTCGACCAACGTGGCCGAGACGTCGGTGACGATCGAGGGCGTCGCGGCGGTCATCGACTCCGGTCTCGCCCGCGTGGCGACGCACTCTCGCTGGAGCGGATTGCCGTCCCTCCGCGTCCAGCCCATCAGCCAGGCCAGCGCGGCTCAGCGAGCGGGGCGAGCGGGCCGGACCCGTGCCGGCGTCTGCCTCCGGCTGTACACCGCGACGGATCTGAAGGCGCGCGCCGAACGAGACTTGCCGGAGATTGCCCGCGCAGATCTGGCGGAGACGGTGCTCGCCCTGTCCGCCGCCGGCGCACCGGATCCGCGGAGCTTCGGCTGGTTCGAGCCGCCGCCGGCCGCCGCGCTCGACGCCGCCGAGGAGCTCCTCTCTCTGCTGGGCGCACGCGCCCCCGACGGAACGCTCACCGAGCTCGGGCGGCGGCTGCTCTCGGTCCCGGTGCACCCACGGCTCGGGCGCATCCTGGTCGAGGGGGAGCGGCGCGGGGTCGGGCCCGAGGCCGCCCGCGCCGCCGCCGTGCTCTCCGAGCGCCCCGCGCGAGTTGCGCCCGCGCTCGGTCCGCACCGCTCCACCGGACCGACCGTGAGCGCCCGCTCCGACGTGCTGGAGCAGATGGAGTCGGCCGGCTCCGCCGACCGGGCCCGGGGGGGAGCGGCACAGGCGGTGGAGCGCACCGCACGCCAGCTCTCGCGTGCCGTGCAGGGTCGCCACCGAGCCTCCCCGGCCGAGCGGGAGGACGCGCTGCTCCTCGCCCTGCTCGCCGGATTCCCGGACCGCGTCGCCCGGCGCCGCCGGCCCCACGCGCCGGAGCTGGTCCTCTCCGGAGGAGGCAGCGCCGTTCTCGATCCGTCGAGCGTGGTGCAGGAGCCGATGCTCCTGCTCGCTCTCGACGCCGAACAGCGCACCGGCCCCCGTGGCCCGGAGGTCCGCGTCCGCCTCGCGAGCGCGATCGAGCCCGAGTGGCTCCTCGAGCTCTTCCCCGACCGGATCACCGACGAGGACCGGCTGGTGTTCTCCGAGGACTCTGGCCGTGTGGAGCGGCTCACCCGGCTCGCCTACGGCGCGGTGAGCCTGGAGGAGCGGCGCATCCCCGCCGAGCCCTCCGAGCAGGTCGAGGCCCTCCTCGCCGACGCGCTCCGCTCGCGCGGCCTCGCCGGCGCCGTCGACACCGACCGGCTGGACGCGCTGCGTGCGCGGCTGGAGCTCGCGCGGTCGATCTTCCCGGACGCGCACTGGCCCGTGCTGGACGATGCCGGCCTCGCCGCGGTGCTCGCGCGCGGACGAAGGAGCCTCGCCGAGGTGCGCGAGGCAGATCCGGCGGCGGAGCTGCTCGGCTCGCTCTCGCCGGAGTCGGCGCGACTCCTCGCCCGCGAGCTGCCCGAACGCGTGACGCTCCCGGGAGGCCGCTTGGTGCCGGTGCACTACGTGTCCGGGCAGCCGCCGTGGATCTCCTCGCGACTCCAGGATTTCTTCGGAATGCGCGAAGGACCCGCGCTCGCCCGCGGCCGGGTGCCCCTGGTGCTGCATCTCCTCGCTCCCAACCAGCGGGCGGTGCAGGTGACCCGGGACCTCGCGGGGTTCTGGAGCCGGCACTACCCTTCCCTTCGCCGCGAGCTGGGGCGGCGGTACCCCCGGCACGCCTGGCCGGAGGACCCGCTCCATGCCTCACCCCCCGCGCCGCGGCGCGGATAGCGGGGTCGCGAGACCTGACGCTCGCGGAACTGGCGAGCTGCGGCTCGGAATGTTAGTGCCCGCTTGCACCTGGACCCCCCGATGACCCGCCGCGTCCTCCTCGCCTCGCTCAACGCCGGGGGCGGTCACCACGCACTGCGCGACTCCTTCGCCGCGGCGCTGGCCCGCGTCGACCCCGAGCAGGAGCGGCTTGGCCCACTGGTGTGGACCTCCGCGGACACTTTCATCGACTGGTTCTACTCGGTGTGCGTGCGCTTCCTTCCGCGGTTCCAGGGGAAGATCGTCGAGCTGAGCGGGCAGCCCTGGGCGGTGAGGACGGCGATGGCGCTCAGCCCGCAGCTGCGCACCGAGGCGCTGGCCCTCCTGCGGCGCGAGTCCGTCGACCTGCTGCTCAGCACCCACCCGGTGCAGTCGATGACCTTCGCACAGGTCCGCCGCGAGCTGGGACTCACCACGCCCCTCGTCCTCGCGGTTCCCGACTACGGCGTTCCGGCCACCGGCTACCACCCGCCGTTGCCGGCGCTCCGCTCCGATGCGCTGATCGTCATGGAGGAGAGCACCCTCGAGCACTACCGCTCGCTCGGCGTGCCGGACGATCGGCTGCACCTCTCGGGGTTCCTCACCCGCGAGCCCTTCGTCCGGGTGGGAGCACGGCTCCGCGCCGAGGGGCAGGACACGGCGCGGGCCGCGTTCAAGGCCGAGGTCGTGGCCGCGGAGCTCGACTTCGCCCGCTTCGATCTCTCGCGCCCCACCCTGCTCTTCCTCGGTGGCTCGGCGTGGACGGTCAAGACCGAGCCGGTGCTCGAGGCCGTCCTTGCCGACGCGGAGCTGCGGGAGGCGGTCAATGTGGTGGTCGTCGCCGGCCGGGATCGCGCCTTCGAGGCGCGGCTCCGCGCGCGGCCTGCCGCCGGGCTGCACGTGTTCGGCTTCGTGGCGCCCGAGATCCTCGCCGCGCTCATGGGCCTGGCCCAGGTGCCGGTCCTCGGCAGTCTCGCGCCCGCCACGCTCCAGGAGCTGCTCGAGGTGGGTCTCGGACCTCTGCTCCTCTTCCACTTCATTCCCGGCAGCGAGCGCGCTCACGTGGGCTACATCGACGGACAGCGCCTCGGTCTGTACGTGCCGGACACGTCGGAGATGCTCCACCGCATCCGGGAGATGCTCGATCTCGAGGCGCCGTCGGATCAGCTCGCACGCGCGCGCGACGGCTACCGCGAGCGGGCCAGGCTCCTCCGCTCCCGCAGCGTGGAGCGCGCGCTGCAGCTGTCACGCTTCCTCGAGCAGATGCTGGAGACGCCGCAGGTCACCCGCGGCGGCGCGCGCGCGGTCGGCTAGCTCCTGTCGAGGCGCTTGTGCGCCTCGACATGCTCGATGCCGGCTTCCATGAAGACGGCTCCGACCGTCCGATAGCCGTGGCGCTCGTAGAAGCCGAGCGCGTAGAGCTGCGAGTGCACGAGGACGCCGGTCAGTCCGCGGCGCCGCGCCTCCCCCTCCAGCTCGCCAAGGAGAAGGTTTCCGACTCCGTGCTTGCGGTGCGACTGGAGAACCGCCATCCGGCCGATCTGTCCCCAGGTGCCCTTCTCGCCCTTCGGAGCCGACGGGAGCACCACCAGTCGACCGGTGCCGATCGCGTGACCCTCGGCGAACACGAGCAGGTGGTAGGCCCGTGCGTCCTCGGTGTCGCGCTCGATCGTCTCGGGGACGTGCTGCTCCTCGATGAAGACGACCTCGCGGATCGCCAGCGCCTGGAAGAGCTCCGCCTCGTTCTTGATCTGCGAGATGACGAGCTTGATGTCCTCGGAGGCCGTCATTCGGGGTCCGCAACCTACCGCATCCGGCTGTCGTCTTAACGCCCGGGTCCGCGACGCGCCGGTGCGAAATGACCTGCGCACCACCCGCGCGCTCGATGACGCGCACACCGCGCGTTGGCCGAGAGCCCGACCGTCCGGACGGTCGTCCCACGCGAAGGACGGCCGGTCGTCGCCGTTCGGAGCGCGAGCGGCCGGCACGGACCTTGTTTCCACGCAGGCTCATGCAGCCCGACCGTGTCGATTCGCCGCGAGGCGACCCGCAGCCCGCCGCGCTCCGCAAGCGGTTCGAGGAGACGCTCCGCGCACGCGCCGGACGCCCCACCCGGAAACCGCCCGCCCCACCGCGCCAGCCGAGGACGGCCACGCCGGGACGTCCGCTGCACGACGAACTGCGAGCAGACCGCAGCCCGGGCGAGCGGCGCGGAGTGGCGCGATTGGAAATGGACCGCGCGGCGCGACAGCGTCTGGACGACGGGCGGACGGCCAGCGCGCAGGCGACGGGCCGCCTCGAGGCGCGAACCGTGGACCTCCTCCGCGCGGCGCTCCGGACCGAGGAGGCCGTGCGGACCGAGCACGGCGTGGCTGTCCGGCCGGCCGCTGCGGACGCGTTCGCTCCACGAAGGGGCGACGGGGCCCTCGTGGGCACGGGAGTCCAGGCTCGCCCGATGCCGGGCGTGAGCGCAGCCGTTCCCGCGAGCGGAGGGCGGGTGGAACGGGCGCTCGCGCTGGTGGAGCGGATCGAGCGCTTCGTGCGGAGCGGCCGTCCTTCCCTGGCGCTCACGCTGGGGGGCAGCACTCCCGCCCGGCTCGAGGTCCAGCGCGTCGCGCGGGGCGCGGTCGCGCTCCGACTCTCGTCGGCCCGGCCCCCGCCGGCGAGCGAGCTTCGAGACTTGCGTCAGGCGCTCGAGGCTCGCGGGCTCTCCGTCCGCAGCCTCGACGTCAGAGCTTCAGGAGCGGACGCTTGTTCTCCTTCTCCTTGAACTCTTCCGCCTCGGGAAGCGGGTCCTTCTTCTCGGAGATGTTCGGCCACGTCTTGGAATAGGTGGCGTTGATCTCCTTGTACTCGGCCCACTTCTCGGGGAGGTCGGACTCCGGGAAGATCGCCTTGGTCGGACACACCGGCTCGCAGGCCCCACAGTCGATGCACTCGTCCGGGTGGATGACCAGCATGCTCTCGCCCTCGTAGAAGCAGTTGACGGGGCAGACCTCCACGCAGTCGGTGTACTTACACTTCACGCATCCGTCGGCAACGATGTACGCCATGGCGGCGAATCTCCTCCGCGTGTGAAGCGCTCGCCTCGCCGGGGAGCGCGCAGCCGAAACTGAGCGCATCCGCTCCCTCGGGGCAAGCAGGGAGTGGAGGCGGCCCGAGCTCAGCGTGCGAGGAAACCTCTCGCTCGCATCAGCTCGGCGACGAGCACCGCGCCCTTCGCCGCGCCCATCTTGGTGTTGTGCGAGACCAGCACCAGCTTGACGCCGTTCTCCAGGACGCCGTCCTCGCGGAGCCGACCCACGACGGTCGCCATGCCGCCGTGCGTCTCCCGGTCGAGACGGGGCTGAGGGCGATCGGGCGCCTCGAGCACCTCGATCCACCGCGGCGCCGACGAGGGGAGGTCCCGCGCCTCCGGGCTCCCCTCCCAGGAACGGAGCGCGTCCCGCACCTCGTCGAGGCTCGCCCGGCGGCCGAGCCCGATCGAGACCGTCTCGGTGTGCCCGTCCTGGACGGCAACGCGCGTGCAGGTGGCGGAGAGCTTGACCGGAGCGGGCTCGACCGCAGCCGTGCCGGAGCCCCACCGCCCGAGGATCTTCCGTGTCTCCGCCTCGACCTTGCCCTCCTCCTTGGCGATGTAGGGGACGACGTTGTCGAGGACGTCGAGCGCGGACACGCCGGGCGAGCGCCCCGCCCCCGAGACCGCCTGGAGCGAGGTCATGATCGCCGAGCGGACACCGAAGCGCTCGGCGAGGGGCGCGAGAACCACCGCCAGCCCGGTGGCCGTGCAGTTCGGGATGGGCGCCACCCACCCGCGCCAGCCCCGCGCCCGCTGCGCGGCCACGAGCCCGGCGTGCGGGGCGTTCACCGGCGGGATGAGGAGCGGGACGTCCGCCTCCATCCGGAAGGTGCTGGCGGCGCTCACCACCGGGAGCTCGGCGGCGAGTCGCGGCTCGAGCTCTCGCGCCACGTCCGACTCGACGGCCGAGAAGACCAGATCCACGCCACGCGCCGGCGCGCCCGGATCCTGGAGGCGCATCGCGGCCACCTCTGCGGGGATGGCCTCGGGGAGGAACCAGGCGCCGGCCACCGCCTCGTCGTAGCGCTTGCCGGCGTTGCGGGGCGAGGCAGCGATGGCGCCGATCTCGAACCAGGGATGATCTCGAAGCGCCGAGACGAACTGCTGGCCGGCGATGCCGGTGGCGCCCACGAGCAGGGCGCGAAGCTTGGCCATGGGTGCATTTTGCACTACAAACCCGCGATCGCTCCGGCGCCATCGCCAAGTGGTAAGGCAAGGGTCTGCAAAACCCTCATTCCCCGGTTCGAATCCGGGTGGCGCCTCTCCCTGACGTGACTCAACCCACCGGGACAGGTGTGGGCAGGGCGTGGCTCCTCGCCCTCGCCCTCGCCGGGTGCGCGACGCCGCGTCCGGCTCCGCCCCCTCTACCCCCTCCGGAGGTGACGGTCGCCCCCGCGCCCGAGCCTCCGGTTGCGGGCCCCTCGCCGCTCGACGTGCCGCCGCCGCCTCTCGACGTGCCGCCGCCGCCCTCGGCTCGACGGCTCGACGTCCGGGCGGGCGAGCCCACCGTGCCAGTCCGCCTGATGGAGAACCGGCGCGAGGTGACCTTCGTCCCCGGCGGCCGGGTGCGGCTCTTCCTGCAGGGCGAGCCGGAGAAGATGGTCGAGGCTCCGGGCGGGACGCCGCTCGTCGTGCGCTGGCTCGGGGGCACCCCCGCGGACCGCCGCTTCCGCGTCCAGGTCACCGAGCTCGCGTGGGCGGACAAGGATGGCATCGCCGCCGAGCGCGCGACCTGGGAGGCCCGCGGGTTCCAGGTGCGGCTGGAGCAGCTCGGTCAGGTCTACGGCATCGTCGGGAAGATCCTCGACAACCGGAAGGTGCTGGTGCTCCTCGAGCCGGCGCTCACCGGGGCCGAGGCCGCCGACCGGCAGGCGGAGCTGGTCCGCGGCTGGGGCGCGCGCACCACGCTCGCCGAGGAGGTGCAGACCGCGGCGTCGGTGCGGCTCCGCCTGGACATGGCGGACGGCACGCCGCTCGGCACCAGCGAGGGGCCCATCCGGGCGGAGACCCCCGGCGGGGAGGGCTTCGAGGTCCGGTCGGTGGAGTTCGCGGTGGGCTACCCGAACCACGGCTTCGAGACCCGCGACTACCGGGGAGGGTTGTCCTTCGCCGCCGACGCCTCGGGCACCATCGCGGTGGTGAACACCGTGTCGCTCGAGGACCTGCTCCGCGGGCTCGTGCCCTCGGAGATCTTCGCCGCGGCCCCGGCCGAGGCGCTGAGGGCACAGGCGGTCACCGCGCGCGGAGAGGTACTCGCGAAGGTCGGCACGCGGCACCTCGCCGACCCCTACCTGCTCTGCTCCGAGCAGCACTGCGCGGTGTACCGGGGCCGCAGCGGCGAGACGCCGGCCACCAACGCCGCGGTGGAAGCGACACGGGGCCTCGCCCTCTTCTCCACCGAGGGACGGCTGGTGGACTCGGTCTACAGCGCGGTGTGCGGCGGCCACACCGAGGACAACGACGCCGTCTGGGGCGGCGTGCCAGACCCCAGCCTGCGCGGCCGGCCCGACGTGCTGGAGGCCGTGCCCGGGCTGCCCGACCCGCGGCGAGCCCCGGAGAAGTTCCTCGCCTTCGACATTCCGGCAGCGTGCCGGCGGGGACGCTTCGCGCAGCCCACGAAGTACCGATGGGAGAAGCGGTTCACCGCGCAGCAGCTGGACGCGCTGGTCGATTCGCTGAAGGTCGGGTCGGTCCGCCACCTCCAGCCTCTCGAGCGGGGCGCGTCGGGTCGGGTGCGGCTGCTGCTCGTCTCCGGGACCCGCGGCGCCACCGAGCTGCGCGGAGAGCTGACCATCCGGCGGCAGTTCGGGATGCTCAACAGCGCGCTCTTCGTCGTGACGGAGGAACGGGACGGCCGGGGCAACCCCGTGGCGTTCGTCTTCCGCGGGGGTGGGTGGGGGCACGGCGTGGGCCTCTGTCAGACAGGGGCGATCGGCCGCGCGGAAAGCGGACAGGACTACAGGGCGATCCTCCGGCACTATTTCAATGGCGCAGAGGTCGTGCGTATTTACGAGTAGGACCCGACCCGGGGCCCCTTGGCCACGGGACAGCAGGGTGCCACCCTGGGTGGAACAGGAGTCCCTTTCCGGGGTTATGTAGGACCACGTGAGCCCGTCCGGAGCCATCCACCGCCGCCGACGCCGCCGTCCGGCTGCGACCGCGCTCGTCGCCACGCTCCTGGCGCTGCTGTTCCACGCCAGCGTGCTGGGGCTCCTGCTCCTGATGAACTTCGTCTCGGTGAAGTGGCCGGGCGGAGACCGGATCCGGCCCAAGCCCCAGGCGGTGACCCTCCGGAACCTCGACCCCCGCGCCTGGGCCAAGAACCGCGGCCAGATCCGGGAGCAGGAGCGTCCCGAGCCCCAGCGCCGCGCCGAGGCGGCCAAGAAGCCCGAGCCCAAGGACGAGAAGAACCCCAAGGGTCAGGTGGTCGACGTGGCGCCGGGCAACGAGCAGGAGTCGCCCGACGCCAAGTTTCTGGCCGAGAAGAACAACCGGGTCGACAAGGAGTCGAAGGCCAAGGACCAGACGCCGTTCTACCGGAACGCGATGCCGCGGCAGACCGCGACCGAGGAGCGGAACACCACCGGAAAGGACGCCGCCTCGCAGATCGTCGTCCAGGGCAACGGCGGGACGGGACAGGACCAGCGCCCGGCCCAGAAGGGCGGCGGGCAGCGGCCGGTGTTCGACGTGCCCACCCTGAAGCAGCGCGACCGGATCGCCCTCAAGGAGCAGACCAGCAAGGGGCCCGGGGCGAGCGTGCGGAACCAGGGCGAGAGCGCACCGCTGCAGGGCAACTCCGACCGGCTCCGGGTCGACCCAGGCCGTCCCGGTGAGGAGGGGGACCAGGGCAGCGCCGGGAAGGCCGGGCTCCCCACCCTCTCGCAGCTGATGCCGAGCAGCGCGGCGCTGGACAAGATCATCGGGGCCGCGCCCAACGACCACCTCGACGTCGACCAGGGCGAGGGCACGTTCCTCAACACCCGGGAATGGAAGTACGCGACCTTCTTCAACCGGGTGAAGCAGGCCGTGGGACGCAACTGGGACCCCAACGAGCCGCTCCGGCAGCGCGACCCCACCGGGGAGATCTACGGCGGCCGCGACCGGTACACGATCCTCAACGTGACGCTCGGGAGCGACGGGCTGGTGAAGGACATCCAGGTCCAGCGCCCGAGCGGGGTGGATTTCCTCGACGAGGCGGCCATCGTCGCCTTCCGCCGCGCCCAGCCCTTCCCCAACCCGCCACCCGGCCTGATGGGCAACAACGGCTCGGTCACCTTCCCCTTCGGGTTCTATCTGGAGACGGGCGGCCGGCCGCTGATGCGGATCTTCCGGAACAACTGACGGGTTCCGGCTGATGGTTCCGGGACCGACCGGTGATTCAAACGACGATCGCCACCGGATCCTCGCCGGGACCCGGTGGCAATCGTCGAACGAGGGAGTCGCTTACGGACCGCAGACGCCGGGGACGGTCCCGGCCGCGAAGGGCTGCGTGCTCCGGTCGATCGAGCTCAGGAACCTGACCAGCTCGGCCCGGTCGCTGGCGCCGGTCAGGAAATCGGTTCCGCCCGAGCCTGCGCTCCGGTGGGTGACGTTCTCCAGCACGTCGGCCAGGGTCGCGGCCGCTCCGCTGTGGAGGTAGGGCGCCGAGGCGAACACCGAGATGAGCGAGGGGACGTTGAAGCCGAGCTCTCCCCGCGCCTGCACGTTGGCCGCATTGTTGGCCCGGATCTCGTTGCTCACCCCGTCGGTGAAGAGAGTCGGGTCGAAGGTGCCCACCCGGCAGAGGAAGCGGATCAGCTGGGCGTCCACGATCTCGATCGCAGCCGGTGGAGGCGTGAAGTCGATTGCGGAGATGGTCCAGTTGGGCCCGCCGTGGCAGTGCTGGCATCCCGCGGCCGCGAACAGCTGCCGGCCGTAGGAGACGTCCTGCCCGGCCAGAGGCGAGATTGGCGCCCGGACGCCGACGGCCAGGTAGGTGGCGATGGCGTCCAGGTCGGGATCGCGACCCGTGTTCGCCACCGGAGCGAGGTCGGGGATCATCGCGAGCCCCGCCGCTCCTTCCAGCAGACCAGGCTCGCGGATGAGGCCCCCGCCACCGGAGACGGCGCGGATGTTCCGCTCGAAGTCCTGGACCTCGTCCCGGATGCCCGACCAGTTCAGCGCTCGCATGTGCGAATCCGGGAGGACGGGTGCACCGTTGACGATGACGGCGGCGCCCGAGGGGAAGGTGCTCTCCATGGAGATGGCCTGACGCGGACCATCCGGGAACATCCAGGTCACGCTGTCGGTCAGGGCCTGCGGGTGGCAGCTGTAGCAGGTGCCCCAGCCGGTATCGGACATCAGGCCCGCGGGTCGGACCGAGTTCGGCTGGGTACCGGCCGGCCCAATGGCCGTGTTGAAGAGGTACTTCCCTCGCAAGGCGATCCGGTCCACCTCCGCCGTCGGCAAGTCCGCGGACTGCAGCCGCGCCAGGGTGCGGTACTTCGTCGGATCGACTCCGGAGACGTCGACCACCGCCACGTCACGGGACAGGAAGTCCATGACGTACGCCCGGGTGTCGGTGGAGCTCACGACCACGCCGCGTGGGTTGTGCCCACCGAGGAGGTCCTGGGGATCGTCCTGGAGGATCTCCTGCGGGTCCTTGAGCTCGATGCGCACGATGTTGTCCGGGTCCTGGGCGCTGGCCGGGGGATGGATGCTGGCTGCCCCGGTGCCGTCCAGCGTGACCCGGAGGAGCCGGTTGGTGGCGCCCAGGGCGACGAATCCCTCCGCTGCCGAGCGCTTGAAGGCCACCATGAAGGGGTTGGTGTTGAAGAGCTTCTTGCCGGCCGGCTCGAAGTTCACTCCGGCGTTCATGTTCAGCGTCGCGAAGGCCTCCACGTCCCGGGTGGTGTCGATGACCGCCAGGCAGCTCTGCACGTTCACGTTGAATCGGAACGGCCCGTTCGGGGAGGAGCAGGTGCTGGTGACGTAGGCGAAGTTTCCGCGGATGACGATCGACTCGAGCAGGTTGGGGAAGGCTCCGGTGGTGGTGTCGAAGACCACGGGATTCGCAAGCGGTCTGCGAGCCAGGGTGTTCCCGTTCGACTTGAAGGCAGCGCCGACATCGGCCAGCGGGTTCAGGGTGACAGTCCCGATCACCCTGTTGGAGTCGCCGTCGATGACCGTCACCCGGCCCTCCCGACCGTCGTCGGCTCCCTCGGTCTGAGTCCGCGGACGAGGGTCGTTCGCCCGGGAAGCCGCCAGGAACTGGGTGACGTACACCTTCTTCCCGTCGGCGGTGATGGCAATCCCCCGAGGCTTGCTTCCCACGCCCTCGATGGTCCGGGAAACCCGGTAGCTCCGGGCGTCGATCACCGAGACGCTGTCGGACGAGAAGTTCGAGACGTACAGCCTCTTGCCGTCAGGCGTCAGCGCGCAGCCGAAGGGCTCGCTCCCGACCGGGATGGTCTGAATGACCTCGTACCGCTGGCCATCGATCACGGAGACGGTCCCGCTCGCCATGTTGGTGACGTACGCGATGACCTCGTCGTGCCCGCGGTTGCGCGCCTCCTGGATGGCCACGCACCAGGGCTCCTTTCCGACCTTGATCTCCGCCACTCTCGGGTACGCCTCGTTCGACACGTCGAAGACCGAGACCGAATCGCGGTCGGGGTTGACGCTCCAGATGAAGCGGTCGTCGCTCGTCAGGGCGATCGGACTCGAATGCGTCGGAGCTGCCTCCTTCTTCGGCGGCTCGTTTCGAAGCGGATCCGGCTCCTCCGACGTGCCTCTGCTTCCACTGCACCCTGCAGCCAGGACGACCACACACCACACCCAACCTCGTTTCGTATGCATGCTCCTCCTCACGATCGGAGGACACGTGCAGGTCGCGAGCGGTGCAGGTGCTCGAATAGAACAAAGAAAACAGATGTCTCATCTGCAAGGTTCTACGACTCTCGTCGTGTGCTGGTCGTCCGGCGGGGAAACTGAACGAGCGGTACGCATTCCGGGCGATTGGAGGAGAGCCGAGACTGAAAGATCTCGCCCGACTGGAGTCAGACGTGCGGAGCCTGTCCCACCTCAGCACGCATCGGCGGCGTCGGTACGCGACAGTGAATGCCGACCTGGGAAACCCGCCCGACTCCCCGGACCGTCCGCTAGGCGTAGTCCTCGATGGGCGGGCAGCTGCAGATGAGCTTCCGGTCGCCGAGGACGTTGTTCAGCCGCCCCACCGCCGGCCAGAACTTGCTCGCCCGCACGAACGCGGACGGGAACGCCCCGAGCTGACGGGAGTACGGGCGGTCCCAGCCGTCCGCGGTGGCCACCTCGGCGGTGTGCGGGGAGTTCTTGAGCACGTTGCCCTCGCGCGGCTGCCGGCCCGCCTCGACCTCGGCGATCTCCTTGCGGATGGAGATCATCGCGTCGCAGAACCGGTCCAGCTCCGCCTTGCTCTCGCTCTCGGTGGGCTCGACCATCACCGTCCCCGCCACCGGGAAGGACACCGTCGGGGCGTGGAACCCGTAGTCGATGAGCCGCTTGGCCACGTCGTCCACCTCGATGCCCGCGGACCTCTTCACGCCGCGGAGATCCAGGATGCACTCGTGTGCCACCCGGCCCCGCGCGCCCCGGTACAGCACCGGGAAGTGCTCGGCCAGGCGGGTGGCGACGTAGTTGGCGGCCAGGATCGCCACCTCGGTCGCCCGGGTCAGCCCCGCGGCGCCCATCATCCGGATGTACGCGTAGGAGATGACCAGGATGCTCGCGCTGCCCCAGGGCGCGGCGGAGACCGGCCCGGTTCCCTGCGCACCGCCGACCTTCACCGCCGGGTGCCCGGGGAGGAACGGCGCCAGGTGCGCGGCGACGCAGATCGGGCCCATGCCCGGACCGCCGCCGCCATGCGGGATGCAGAAGGTCTTGTGGAGGTTGAGATGGCAGACGTCCGCGCCGAAGTCGCCCGGCCGGCAGAGACCCACCTGGGCGTTCATGTTGGCGCCGTCCATGTAGACCTGGCCCCCGTGGCCGTGGACGATGTCGCAGATCTTCCGGATCTCCTCCTCGAACACGCCGTGAGTCGAGGGGTAGGTCACCATCAGCGCGCCGAGCCGGGCCTGGTGCTGGGTGGACTTGGCCTCGAGATCGACGAGGTCGATGCTCCCGTCCTCGTCGCTCTTCACCACCACCACCTCGAAGCCAGCCATCACCGCGCTCGCCGGGTTCGTGCCGTGGGCCGAGGCGGGGATGAGGCACACTTTCCGGTCCTGGTCGCCGCGGCTCTCGTGCCACTTCCGGATGACGAGCAGGCCGGCATACTCACCCTGGCTGCCGGCGTTGGGCTGCAGCGACACCGCGGCGAAGCCGGTGATCTCGGCGAGCATCCGCTCCAGCTCACGGAAGAGCTGCAGGTACCCTTCGGTCTGCTCGGGCGGGGCGAAGGGGTGCAGGCGTGAGAAGCCGGGGAACGTCACCGGGATCATCTCCGCGGTGGCGTTCAGCTTCATCGTGCAGCTGCCCAGCGGGATCATCGCGTAGGTGAGGCTCAGGTCCTTCGCCTCCAGCCGCTTCATGTACCGGAGCATCTCGGTCTCGGACCGGTGGCGGTGGAAGACCGGATGGGTGAGGTACGCGCTCCGCCGCGTCAGGGCGGGACCCCAGGACGGCGTCACCTCCGAGGCGAGCACCTCCTTCGCGAAGTCGACCGCCTTGCCGGCGCCCGGGGCGAACACGCCCCACAGGGCCTCGACGTCCTCGGGGCGGGTGGTCTCGTCGAGCGAGATGCCGATGGAGCGGGCGTCGAGGCGCCGGAGGTTCATCTTCCGGTCGCGCGCCCGGACCATCGCGCGGTCGGCCTCGGCGGGCTCCATCTCCAGCCGGATCGTGTCGAAGACGCTCGCGTGCTTCACCTTGACGCCCAGTCGGCCGAGACCCCGGGCCAGGCGGACGGTGAGCGCGTGCACGCGGGTGGCGATGGCCTTCAGCCCCTCCGGCCCGTGCCAGGCGGCGTAGAAGCTGGCCATCACCGCGAGCAGGGCCTGCGCGGTGCAGATGTTGCTCGTGGCCTTCTCGCGGCGGATGTGCTGCTCGCGGGTCTGCAGCGCCATGCGGAGCGCGCGATGGCCCTGCGCGTCCTCCGACACGCCGATGATGCGCCCGGGGAGGAGCCGGGTGAACTCCTGCTTCACCGCGAAGAAGGCGGCGTGCGGCCCTCCGAAGCCCATGGGAACGCCGAAGCGCTGCGCGCTGCCCACCGCGACGTCCGCCCCGAGCTCTCCGGGCGGGGTGAGCACGGTGAGCGCCAGGAGATCGGTCGCCGCCGCGGCGTAGGCGCCCTCCGCGTGGACCCGGTCGAAGAAGGAGGCAAGGTCCTCCACCAGCCCGTCGGTTGCCGGGTACTGCACCAGCGCCCCGAAGATCTTGGTCGAGAAGTCGAAGGTGCGAGCGTCACCGACGATGACCGGGATGCCGAGCGCGCCGGCGCGCGTGCGCACCACCTCGAGCGTCTGGGGGTGGACCTTGTCGGAGACGAAGAACGCGTCGTGCCCTGGCTTCGCCAGCGCCTGGAAGAGGTGCATCGCCTCGGCCGCCGCGGTCCCCTCGTCGAGGAGCGAGGCGTTCGCCACCGGGAGCCCGGTGAGGTCGATGACCATCGTCTGGAAGTTGAGCAGCGCCTCCAGCCGTCCCTGCGAGATCTCCGGCTGGTACGGCGTGTACTGGGTGTACCACCCGGGGTTCTGGAAGACGTTCCGGAGGATGACCGGGGGGACGAAGGTGTCCGAGTACCCCTGCCCGATGAAGGACCGGAACACCGAGTTCCGGGAGGCGAGCGCCTCCAGCTCCTCGAGGAGGCGGGACTCGTCCACCGCGGGCGGCAGGTCCAGCGTTCGCTTCAGCCGGATGCTCGCCGGGAGCGTCTGGTCGACCAGCGCCTGCAGCGACGGCGCGGCGACGACGCGGAGCATCTCGGTGACCTCGGTCGCGTCGGGGCCGATGTGGCGAAGGGGAAAGGAGTCAGTCTCCGAAGGGGTCCGGGAGTCGGGCATCGTGGTGATGGTTACCTGGGTGGAGGGCGGGCGAGCCAGCGCCTCCTGGCGGTCTGTGAAGGCGCCGGTTTAACAGGGCCGGGCCACGCTGGCTCAGTCACGATGGCCGTCCTCGAGGGCCGCGGCCGGCACCGGGGCGGCCTCGACGCGTTTCTGCTGTCAGGTCGCGGTCTTCGCGAGGAGATCGTTGTAGCCGTCGGCGTCCATCAGGCCGTCGAGCTGGGAGGGGTCGGATGGCTGGACCTCCACGATCCAGCCGGCGCCGTACGGGTCGGAGTTGATCTTGGCCGGCTCGTCGGTGAGCGCGCTGTTCACCTTGGTCACCTTGCCGGAGATGGGAGCGAAGAGCTCGCTCACCGCCTTCGTGGATTCCACCACGCCGAAGGGGCTCCCCGCGGTCATGGTGTCGCCCACCTTGGGCAGCTCGACGTACACCACGTCCCCCAGCGCCTCCTGCGCGTGGGAGGTGACCCCCACCACGACGCCCGCGCCGTCGCGACGCGCCCACTCGTGGTCCTTGGTGTAGCGAAGGTTCTTCGGATTGTCGGCCATGTCGTCGCCTGCTCCTAGCGCTTGAACGGCGTCTTCACCACCTGGGCGCGGACCGGACGGCCGCGGATGTCGACCTCGAGCGGCGTGCCCTCGGAGGCGAGCGCGGTCGGGACGTAGCCGATGCCGATGGCCTTCTTCACCGTCGGCCCCTGCGTCCCGGACGTCACCTCCCCCACCGGCTGCCCGTCCTTCCCCAGCGGATACCCGTGGCGGGGAATGCCCGGCTCGCGCATCTCGAACCCCACGAGCTTCCGCTTCACGCCGGCCGCCTTCTGCTCCGCGAGGGCGGGACGCCCGACGAACTCGCCCTTGTCCCACTTCACGATCCAGCCCAGCCCCGCCTCGAGCGGGGTGTGCGCATCGTCGATGTCGTTCCCGTAGAGCGCGTACTTCATCTCCGTCCGGAGCGTGTCCCGGGCGCCGAGGCCCGCGGGGACCAGCCCCGCCGCCTGGCCGGCCTCGAGGAGCGCGTTCCAGAGGCGCTCGGCGCGGTCGGGCGGGCAGTAGAGCTCGAAGCCGTCCTCGCCGGTGTAGCCGGTGCGCGAGACGATGCAGGGCACTCCGGCCACCGCGCCCTCGCGGAAGCGATAGGTGGCGATGCTCTCCAGCGGAAGGTCGGTGAGCGTCTGCACCATGCTCGCGGCCTTCGGCCCCTGGATGGCCAGCTGCGCGAAGTCGTCGCTCCGGTTGACCGGCTGCACTCGCGGGGTGTTCTCGGTCATCCAGGCGAAGTCCTTCTCCCGGTTGCTGGCGTTCACGCAGATGAGGACGTGCTCGGGCGAGAAGCGGTACGCCACCACGTCGTCCACGAAGCCGCCCTGATGGTTCAGGAGGCCGGCGTAGACCGCCTGTCCGTCGGCGGCCTTGCCGAGGTCGTTGGTGATGAGCGCGTTGGCGCTCTCCAGCGCCCCCTCCCCGCGGAACTCGATCTCCCCCATGTGCGAGACGTCGAACATGCCCGCCGCCGTCCGCACCGCCTCGTGCTCGGCCACCACGCCGGCGTACTGGACCGGCATGTCCCAGCCCGCGAAGTCGACCATCCGCGCCCCGAGGGCGCGGTGAACCCGGTTGAGTGGTGTCTGGCGGGCCATGATGTGGGCGCCGGACTACTCCACCGCGGTGAGGGCAATCAAGGCAGCATCGCGGCGGCCCCCCAACTCGGAGCCGCCGCGGCCGCCGCCTCCCGGGCTACAGGCCGTTGCCCTGGCTCTTGTCGAGCTGCCAGCCGATGTCTTCCATCAACGGCTTGGTCAGGTCGAGGTTGTCGGTGAGGTCCGGGTTGATGGCCGGCTCCATGATCAGGTTCGGCGAGGCGATCGGGTCCCAGTGCGAGATGGAGGAACCGGGCACGACCGGGTTGGGGGCGTTGATCAGCGCGAAACCCTCCGCCGAGGCGCCCGCGCGCCGGGTCAGGTCGACGCCGAGGGTCGCCGTCACGCCGGCAGCGAGCTGCCCCTTGAGGGTGTTCCCATCGGCGAGCGAGATCCGCACCGACGGGATGACGATGGTCGGATCGACTCCGCCGAGGCCCGGAGGAGGCGAGCCGGCGACGTTGTCGGCGATCAGCACGGCGATGGCGCCTGCGTTCTGCAGATTCTTCACCTTGACGATGAAGCCGCAGGTTCCGCGGTCCGCGAGCGCGATCTTCCCCGCGACGGCCGCGGCGTTGGTGATCGGCGAGCAGGCGTCGGTCGGGCTCGGCCCGGCGGCATCGGCCGGATCCGTCGCCAGGACGACCTGCCCCGACACGCCCGGGCTGCTGAGCGGCGGGCCGAAGATCGCGGGTCCCACGGCGTAGCTCCCGGCGATGCTCGCCGGCGACGTCACCTGGAGGAGAGGGACCCCGAAGGCGAGGACGCTCGGAACGGCCTGGGTGACGCTGGGCCCGATCCACACCACGTTGTACGTGTCGATGCTGGCGGCGATGCGCTGCGCGTTCGTCATCCGGTCCCAGGTGAGACCCGTCCTGAGGTGGGCGAGGTTCCGGTTGTAGGTATCCGGCAACCCCAGGAAGAGGGTCCCGTTGGTCACGTTTCCGAGCTGCGAGAAGCCGAGACCGTGCGCGTACTCGTGGGTCGCGGTGGCGAGGAGATCCACGCCCGTGCCCTCGTTGTGGTCGAAGCCCAGATAGAACGGTGCGCCCGCAAGGCAGTTGGGAGCGCCCAGGTTGATGTTGAAGATCACGATCATGTCGTCGCCGGTCGGATCCAGGTCGGTCTTGGCGACCGCGTTGGCGACGGCGATGTGGAACCACGTGTCAGGGAGCTTGGCGTGCTTGAAGTTGAGGTCGGCGGCGAGGGCTCCGGTGGAGGCCAGCACCGCCCCGGTGGCGTTGCAGTTGCGGGGTCCGAAGGTGACCTCGATGCGGACCGGAGCGAACGACTTCAAGTTGCGGGCCCACAGGCTCGCCGCGCGGGCCAGCACGTTGCGGCGCTGCTCGCCGAGGGTGGTCCCGGTGTTTCCGCCGACGGGAGCGACCGGGGTGGGATCGTTCAGGCCGACGTTCGGACCGTCGAGGTTGACCAGGACGACCTGGGCCTGCGGGTCGGCCCTGGCGGACAGCGCGACGGCCGTGGAGGCGACCAGGGCCAGGAGGAGGGAGCGAGGGAAGGAGCGGGACATGGTTACCTCGTCTCCGGAGCGGTGCGCGAGGCGGGGAGGCTGACCGTGCCCTCGACGACCTTCGAGCTGTCGTTGTGGGGCGTGCAGCCGGTGGTGAGCTTGCCGTCGGTACCCTTGACCGCGACGAGGTCCGACATCGTCTCGTCCCCCAGCGTCGCGATGACGCTGCCATCGGCATTCACCCGGACGCTCGTGACGCGGACCGGTGCGCTACCGCTCGGAGCCGCGAGCGCCGCCTCCTCCTCCTTCGTGGGAGCGCGGAGCCGACCGTCATCGTTCTTCTGTGCCTTCAACCCCGTGGTCGCCGGCGCGTTCGCCGTCGAGCCCGAGCGCGCTTGCTTCACTGCCGCTGCCGCCTTGGGACTGAGCTTCGAGGCGCCTGGTTCCGCTGCCCTGGCTGGAAGGGCAGCGGCAAGGAGCAGAGCCGCTGCACCGAGGAAGGGAATCCGCATCGTGGGGTCCTCCGGTGAGCGAGCGCCCTCTGTCGAGCGCTCGGGGGGCGCGGAGGCTACCTGCCATAGAATCGAGGCTGCAATCGAATTGCCGTAAGTCAGGAAAGACCCCCGAACCGAGCGGGGCGATTGGAGGAACTAGATTGAGCCGCTCGCCGAGCGCCCCATGAAGATCAGGAACCGCCTCAACCCCTCGGACCCCTGCTTCTCGTTCGAGTTCTTCCCCCCCAGGACGGACGAGGGGCACCGCACCCTGCTCCGCACGGTCGAGGACCTGCGTCCCCTCGACCCGGGCTTCGTGTCCGTCACCTACGGCGCCGGCGGGAGCACCCGGGACCGGACGGTCGACCTCGTGCGGGAGATCCGGGCGACCGGCCTCGAGACGATGGCGCATCTCACCTGCGTGGGGCACTCCCGCGAGGAGATCGGCGGCCTGGTGCAGCAGTTCCTGGGCATGGGGGTGGAGAACCTCCTCGCCCTGCGCGGCGACCCCCCTGCGGGAGAGCGCGAGTTCCGGCCGGCCCCCGGAGGCTTCCGCTACGCCTCGGAGCTGGTGCGCTTCATCCGCGAGGCCGACCACCACCTGTGCATCGGCGGCGCCGGCTACCCCGAGGGGCACGTGGAGACCCCGCTCCGGGACGACGACCTGCGGCACCTCAAGGCCAAGGTCGACGCCGGGCTGGACTTCATCATCACCCAGCTCTTCTTCGACAACGCCTTCTACTTCGACTTCGTCGAGCGGGCCCGCCGGGTGGGAATCAACGTTCCCATTGTCCCCGGCATCATGCCCATCACCAACATCGAGCAGCTGGAGCGCTTCATCCGCCTCTGCGGAGCGACGGTGCCGATGCGTCTGGTCCTCCAGCTCGAGCGCTACCGCGACGACCCCGACGCGGTGGTGCAGCTGGGAGTCGCCCACGCCACCGTGCAGTGCATGGAGTTGCTGGCCCGGGGGGTCCCGGGCATCCACTTCTACACGCTGAACAAGAGCCCGGCGACGCGCCTGATCGTCAGCGCGCTCCGGGGGCGTGGCGCCGCTCCGGCGTCGGGTCCGCCGCGCTGACCTGTCCACCCGGCGCACCGGGAGGCAGGGCGGCCGTGACGAGCGGGAACCGGCGGGCGGTGACCCAGAGGTAGAGCGCGATCCCGGCCAGCACCGGGGTGATCCACTGCGCCGGGGTGAGGCCGAGGAAGCGGCCGTCCACGAACGACAGGTCCCTCGCCCGGAAGAAGTCGAGGAAGAAGCGGGGCACCGAGTAGGTGACGCCCAGGACCCCCATCAGCACTCCCTGATGGCGTGGCTTCCGGGCGAGGACGTAGAGCAGGACGGTGATGGCCGCGAGCAGCACGCAGTCCACGAGCCCCATGTCCAGCCGCGGCCCGTCGGGCCAGGCCACCGCGAACCACGCGTTGCTGCGGACGCCCGGATGGTCGTGCACGACCGCGCAGCCGATGCGCGCCACGGTCCACCCCGGCGCCAACCCGAGCGCGACCGCGTCCGAGTACGGCCGGAAGCGGAGGCCGCGCCGGCGGAGGTAGAGGGAGACGCCGACCGCCCCGCCCACGACCCCGCCAATCGAGGACACGCCGTCCCAGATCTTGAGCAGCACCACCGGGCCCTGCGTGCGCAGCAGCTCGGGGTGGTAGCCGAGGACGTGGAGGAGGTGCGCTCCCAGCAGCCCTCCCACCAGGGCCCAGGTGAAGACCTCGGAGAGAGTCTTCGTGTCACCCGGGCCGTACACCCGACCCGCACGTACGGTGAGCACCGCGCCGAGATAGACGCCGAGCGCGGCGAAGATGCCGAAGGGGTGGATGGTCAGACCGAAGAGATGGAAATCCGGGAGCTCCACGTAGGGGAGCAGAAGAGCGAACATGTGCTGCTCGCTCTCATAGCAGCCCCGGGAGCTCGAGGCTCAGCTGCCGATCAGCGCCCGGGCGTTCTTCAGGGTGTTGGAGAGCAGCATCGCGATGGTCATCGGACCCACGCCGCCCGGGACGGGGGTGATGTGGGAGGCCCGCTCGGCCGCGGCGGCGAACTCGACGTCTCCCACCAGCTTGCCGCTCGGCAGCCGGTTGATGCCAACGTCGATGACCACCGCGCCCGGCTTCACCCAGGCCCCCTTGATGAGCTCCGGGACGCCCACCGCCGCGACGAGGATGTCCGCCCGCGGGACCTCGGCGGCCAGGTCGCTCTTGCTGTGGCACATCGTCACCGTGGCATCGGCGTTGAGCAGCAGGAGCGCCATGGGGCGGCCCACCAGGATGCTCCGGCCGACCACGACCGCACGCTTGCCCCGGGGCTTGCACTCGATCTCCTGGAGCATCCGCATCACTCCCCACGGAGTACAGGCGACCGTCGCCTCGCGTCCCTGGGCGAGGAGCCCGGCGTTGAGGGCGTGCAGGCCGTCGGCGTCCTTCTCCGGCCGGAGCACGCGAAGGAGCTGATCCGAGCTCACCTGCTTCGGGAGCGGGAGCTGGACCAGGATGCCGTGCACCGAATCGTCGGTGTTGAGCTGCTCGAGACGGGCCTGCACCTCGGCGTGGGTCGCGGTCTCGGGGAAGTGGTGCTCGATGGAATGGAAGCCGACCTCCGCCGCGGCCTTCTGCTTGCCGGTGACGTAGATCTTGCTGGCCGGATCCTCTCCCACCCGGATGACCGCCAGCCCGGGGACGCGGCCGGTCCGCTGCTCGAGCTCGCGGGTGCCCTGGGCCACCTCCTGCCTGACCTTCAGCGCGATGGCCTTTCCGTCGATGAGTGTCGCTGCCATGGCGGCGCACACTACACGAGCCGGCCGATCACGGAAGCCTCGCTCGACGCGGGACGTGGTCCCTCTGTAGCCTCCCTGCATGTCTCGCGAGCTCATCGACCTGCACATCCACGTGGGCGGAGCCGTGGCGCCGCACGTGCTCTGGTCGCTGGCGCACAGCCAGGGCTTCAAGCTGCCGACGAAGAACTATTTCGAGTTCGTGGAGATGATCACCGCGCGTCCGGAGAACGTCTCCACCCTCGACGACTACCTCCGCATCATGCACACCTGGACCGAGAAGATTCAGAGCTCGCCCATGGCCATCGAGCGGAGCGTGTACGAGGTCATCGGGAAGGAGTTCCGCGGCAGCCGGGTCACGCAGATCGAGCTGCGCTTCAACCCGATGAAGCGCAACCTCGACTCGACGCTGGACCTGGACCACATCATCCACGCGGCCCTGCGGGGGATGGACCGGGCCACGCTGGAGTACGGAGTGCGCGCCGGGCTCATCTTCTGCCTCGCCCGGGAGTTCGATCACCGCCTCAACTCGATCATCCTCGAGAAGGCGATCAAGTACCGCCACCGGGGCGTCGTGGGCATCGACCTGGCGGGCACCGAGACCCGGGCCCTGGAGCTGGACGCCGATCAGGTCGGCGCCTACCAGGACCTGTTCCAGCGGGCGCGCGATGCGGGGCTCAAGACGACGGTGCACACCGGCGAGACCCAGGGCACGGGCGCCGAGGGAGTGATGGCGGTGGTGGAGCGGCTCCGGCCGCATCGCATCGGCCACGGCATCCGGGCGGCCTACGACGATTCGGCGATGCGCGTCCTGCGCGAGCAGGACGTCGTGCTCGAGCTCTGCCCCACCTCCAATCTCCACACCCATGCGGTGAGCGGGGTGGACGAGCTGAAGCACATCGTCCAGACCTTCCTCGACCGTGGGGTGAAGGTGACGCTCAACACCGACGGCCCGTACCTCCTCGAGACCGACATGCAGTCCGAGGTGGAGCTGGTGGAGAGGCACGGGATCATGACCCCGGCGCAGGTGGACCAGGCCCTGGCCTGGGCACGGGAGTACTCCTTCATCCCCTGAAGCGTGGTACTCGCGGGCACACAGCGTGTACGAGCTGCTCAAGCGCGGTCTCTTCCTCCTCTCTCCCGAGCGGGCGCACGTGCTGGGGATGGCCGCGCTGCGCGCCTGGGGCGCGGTGTGCCCTCCGCCCGCGGCCCGGGCCGGCACGCCGGACCTGTCGGTGACCAGCGCGGGCCTGCGCTTCGCTCACCCGGTGGTGCTCGCCGCGGGCTTCGACAAGGACGCCGAGGCGGTGGCCGGCTTCTTCGCCGCCGGCTTCGCGGGGGTCGAGGTCGGGACGGTGACGCCGCGGCCGCAGCCGGGGAACCCGTCGCCCCGCCTCTTCCGCATCCCCGAGGCGCGGGCGCTCATCAACCGGATGGGGTTCAACAACCACGGGGCGCAGGCGATGGCGGAACGCCTCCGGGCGCTCGGCCAGCGCGGGGGACCCGTGGGCGTCAACCTGGGAAAGAACAAGGACACGCCGCTCGAGCGCGCGGTGGACGACTACGTCGCCGGGGTGGACGCCCTCGGCACGCTCGCTGACTACCTGGTGGTGAACGCGAGCTCGCCGAACACCCCGGGGCTCCGGCAGCTCCAGCAGTCCGAGCCTCTCCGTGCGCTCCTCTCGACGGTGAAGGCGCGGGTGGACGCGGTCGCGCCGGGCACCCCGCTGCTCCTCAAGATTGCCCCCGACCTCGCCCCCGAGGAGGTGGACGCCGCGGTCGACGTGGCCGTCGAGGTGGGTATCGCCGGCCTCATCTGCACCAACACCACCCTCGCCCGCCCGGACGTGAGCGGAGCCGTCGCGGCGGAGGCAGGGGGACTGTCCGGGGCGCCTCTCGCGCCGCTCGCGCTGGCGACGCTCCGGAGGGCGGTCGCGCGTGCCCGGGGACGACTCGCGCTCTGGGCCTCGGGCGGGGTCTTCACCGCCGACGACGTGCTCGAGCGCCTCGAGGCCGGAGCGCACGTGGTGCAGGTCTACACCGCGTTCGTCTACGAGGGGCCGTTCCTCGTTCCGGGCTTGCTCCGCGACCTGCGCTCCCGGCTGGCCGCCCGCGGGCTCACCGCGCTCCCGCGGCCCGGTGGAACGTCCGGGCCGGGCGAGCCGCGCACCCGCTCGGGCTGACCTCCGTACCCGGCGCTACGGCGGGCCGTCCGCCGCTCTGTCCGGGACCGGCTCGGGATCGCCGCGCCACCCCTCGTCTTCCCGGGCCGGCTCGCCGACCAGGGGCGAGACGCCGTCCGGGGCATCCGGGGAGGACTCCAGGTCGTACAGGACTCCGTCCACCGCGACGAGCGTGCTCATGCCTCCCCCATCTTCTGACCCGCCCAGCGCATGCGGCGCCGGGAGGCATGCGCGCCCACCTCGTCCTCGGGTCCCGGCACCGACAGCCCGGCCACCATCCGGTCCCAGCTCCGCCGGCCCCAGACCCAGCCGGTGAGCACCACCCAGGCCGCGCCGAGCACGGTGAGCTGCACCGTCCCGTCGGCCACGTGGCGTGGGCTGCCGAGCCGCTCGACGACCTCGAGCGCGAAGCAGCCGGCCGCCGCCAGAAACCCGAAGGCCCGCCAGAGCGAGAAGCGCCGTCCGAGCCGCGACGGCCCGTACCGCCCGAGGCTCACCACCGCCACCGCGCCGCTCAGGGCGGCCGAGAGGGACAGCACCGCCAGCGCCGCCGCGTGGAGGAACGACTCGCCGTCGTCCGCCACGTCGAGCAGCAGGGCCATCGCCGCCAGCGCCGCCGGCACGAGCGTCTCTCCGCGTTCCCTCCACCGTCTGCCGATCGTCATCCTCCACCCCACGAAGCCGCCATGACCGGCCGGGCCGACCCGGGCTCGAGCACGTGCTCGCGCGCCGCGATCCGCTCGGCCGCCCCCGCCAGGCCGAAGAGGACGAAGAGGTGCGGCGCGGCGAGCGAGCCGGAGAAGCAGTTGCACAGGAGGAACCCGGCCACGCTCGCGCCGATCCCGCGGGCGAGCCAGCCGATGTCCGGATCGCTGCCGGCGCGGAACACCGCCCCGGTGGCGCTCCCGGCGAAGGTCAGGAAGAGGAAGAAGCCGACCCAGCCCAGCTCGCCGAGCGTGTCGAGGAAGATGTTGTGGGCCACCAGCGCGTGCTCCCGGACCTCGGGCGGTGCGTAGAAGGCCCAGGCCTCGCGAAACGCGCCGCCGCCCACTCCGCGCAGGGGATGGTCGAGGTTCACCGCCGAGGCCACGTGCCAGGCGTAGACGCGGCCGAGCGCGGACTGGTCCTCCTGGAACTCCTCGAGCGTGTCCGTGCGCTCCCAGAATGTCGCAGGCGCGAGGATGGCCACGCCCACGGCGAGCGCCGCCGAGAGCACCAGCGCCTTCGCCCGCTGCGCTCGCTCGCGCATCGCCCACACCAGCCCGCCGGCGACCAGGCCGAGGAACCCGCCGCGGGAGAAGGTCATCACGATGCAGGTGACGGCCAGCAGGAGCGAGGCGATGCACAGCAGCCGGACCCACCACGGAGTGGCTCGCCGGGCGATGAAGGCGACCGAGAGCGGCACCGTCATCGCCAGGTACTCGGCGAGGTAGTTCGGGTCGCCGTAGACGCCGAGCCAGAGGGTCCGGAATCCCTGGCTGAGCTCGTCCCCGGAGAGGTAGCGGAGGATGCCGCCGACGCTGGTGACCATCGACCCGGCCACCAGGCAAAGGCAGAGGACGGCCAGCCGCCGCGGCGTCGTCGCCAGGTTCACGACCAGGAGCCAGGCCAGCGCGACCTTCACCACCATCACCAGCCAGCCGTCGGTCACTTCCCGGTCGAGGGTCCACAGATGCGAGGCGGCGGCCCAGACCAGGAAGCCCACCAGGGCCAGCCCCCGCACCCCGTCCCACTGGAGCGGGACGCGGCGCCCGGCGTGCTCCAGGACCAGAAGCCCGAGGGCGCCGAGGCTCAGGGAGAGGGCGAGGCGCAGCGGGACGAAGGCCGGAATCCACTCCGCCGGGGCGGCGTAGATCTGCACGCAGAACCCCGCGAGGAGCAGGAACGCCCAGCGGTCACGTCCCTCCGCCAGCGTCCATGCCCGGGCCTCCCCCTCCCCCTCCGGCGCACGGGTCCGCATGGTCCGGACGCACCGGAGCAGCCGACGTGCCAGCGACACCGCCGCGGAATTCCTTGCCCGCCTCTGGCGAGCGCTCGACGGCCACTGTCGTTTCTACAGTCCCGCCGACCAGGGGAGCGTCGTCTGCACCTCGACCGGGAGCGGTCCCGCCAGGAGCGCACCTCCGACCTGGTCAGCCAGTCGCTCGAGGACCAGGCGGGCGAGCCTCCCGGCCTCCTCGCCCGGCGCCAGGGAGCCGAGCGCGCTCGCCGCCCGGCTCACCGCCTCGGGACGGACCGCCGGCGGCGCCCCTGGGTCGAGGAAGGCGCGACCGAGCTCCCCAGTCCGGGCCGCCGGCACCGGGGCCACTCGCGCCCTCCCGTCGAGGAGGGCATGGGCCACCGCCGCGGCCAGCACGGCCGGCGTCCCTCCCGCGGGCCACGCCGGGCCGAGGGTGTCCAGGGCCGCGCGTGCCGCGTCCTCGCCGCCTCCGAGGAGGGCCGCGAGCAGGGCCTGCTGCTGCTCGGCGCGCTCGAGCTGCTGCTCCGCCTGCTGGATCTCCGCGAGGGAGCGGAAGGGGACCGGCTCGGCGCCGTCGACGGGGAGAGCGCGCATCGGCCGGGCGCGCCGCAGAGCGGCGAGCACCGCGGCCTGCTCGGGCCACAGCAGCCACTCCCCGTCGATGCGCGCCAGGGGCCGCTTGCCGAGGCGGTCGGCGCGGTGCCGGAGCCGGAGCCCGAGCGAGAACCCGGTCTGGAACACCTGGCGGAACGGCGTCTCTCGCACCACCGCGGCGCCGCGGCGCGGGTCGCCGCCGGTGAGGTACTCGAGCCCGAGCCCCAGCGTGTCACGGGCCCGCTCGGCGGAGGCACGGAACGCGTCCAGGTCCCCCGGGTCGGCTCCGTCGGCGACGAGGGCGGCGTTGAACACCCCGCGCAGCTCGTCGAGCGCGTTCTCCAGCTCCACGGCATCGAGCCCCTCGAGCGCCGCCTGCAGGTAGTCCACCCGCCGGCCCCCGCTGCGCACCAGCTCCGCCGACGGAGCGGGCGGAGGCACCGGCGCGAGGCGCACCGCCGCGTAGAGGCCGGCGGCGGCCTCGGGGTCGGGAAAGCCGAGGTCCGCCAGCCGTGCCCACCGGAAGCGCAGCGCCGCCTCCTCCAGCTCGGTCGGCATCTCCCAGCGGAGGGCCTCGAGGAGTCGGCTGAAGCCGAGCGGATCCTCCGCCATGAGGTCGAGGAGCAGCGTCCGGAGCGCGGACTGCTCCGGACCTTCGACCTTCATCTCGACGCGGTAGTGCCCGTCGGCCGAGTCCAGGGTGACGCCCTCCACCGGAGGATCCGGCGTCTCCTCCAGGTCGTGCACCACGGTGAAGGCCCGCAGCATCGACTCGAGCAGCTCGAGGTCGAGGCCGTGCACCTTCAAGAGGTACACCTCGGGCTCGTCGCCGCGCGCAGCGTGCAGCCACTCGAGGAGGGCGTGGGGGTCGAGGCTGTCGCGCTTCCACGTCCCGAGGTCCACCAGCGCCTGGAACTGGGCGGGGGACGCCAGCTCGACCAGCTCGGTGGCGTCCGCCAGCCCGACCTCGGCGACCGTCGCGTAGAGCTGCTCCGCCGGCAGCGCCTGGACGAGGGCGGCCGCGTCCTTCGAGGCCAGCAGCGCATCGAGCCGCTCGCGTGCCGGCAGCGCGGAGATGCGCTGGAGCGCTGCGGCCCGCTCGGAGGCCGCGTCCCGTCCGTTGCCGGAGGAAGCCACGACCGCCGTGCCTCGCACGGCCGGTGGCGGCCGCGCAACCCCCAAGTCACCTCACTGGAGCGGCGTCAGGCACTTCGAGGTGACGTTGAAGTCCAGGAGGTACGGCTGGCTCGTCCCGTCGTTGCTGGTGAGGAGGAACTTGACCAGGAGGTACTTGAACTGCGGCACCGGCCCGGGAGCACGCTGGAGGTTGCCGTCCGAGTTGTCGGTGAACGGCCCGTACTCCTGGGACACGGTGAAGTCGAGGTTGTTCGAGCCGCGCACGAAGACCACCACCGACGTGTTGGGCGGAGTGATGGCGTTCCACCGCACCGTGTCCCACTCCGCGTAGCGCGAGCAGCCGGAGACCGTCTGGCTGAAGCTCCCCTGGTTCAGGGTGATGTGGCGCAGCTGGTACCCGGTGAAGTCGGAGTAGGTGTAGAGGGCGCCGGCCTGGTTCGCCGAGGTGGTGACGCCGCCGGTGCTCCGGTCGATGCGCATCACGTTGCCGGTGGAGTTGTTGACCCAGAGGTTCTTGTTCTGGTCGAGGCCGATGCCGATGCTGGTCTTGCTGAAGGTGGAGGTCGCGTCGACCAGGCCAGTGGGCGTCCCGCCGTCGAACACCCGCACCCCGCCGTCGTCCACGCTCGCACCCCACACCAGGGCCGCCGAGCCGAGGTTGTTCCGGTCGCCGCTGAACCAGACGAAGCCGTCGTCGTCCACGGTGACTCCACGACCCTGGCCGATCCTCGTCCCGCTCGGCGAGGTGAGCGCTCCGAAGTTGAAGACGTCCCAGGTGCCGGCATCGAGGGGTCCGCCGTCGGTCGGTGGCGTGTAGCGGGTGGCGGTCGGCCCCGAGCCCCAGTTCGGCACCCAGACCCGGCCCGCCTTGTCCACCGCGATGCCGTAGCCGCCCCGCGGCACACCGGAGGGCGGGCTGATCCTGTTGACCAGCAGCGAGGCGGTGTTGGTGTCGATGACCGCGACGCTGTTCTGGGTGCGGGCCACGACCCAGAGGCGGTTCTTGCTGTCCACCGCCGAGCCGTAGGGCTCGATCGGGACGGAGATGTACGTGCCGCCGCCGTCGGGCAGCGAGCCCACGCCGGTGCCGGCCGGGATGGCCTTCGGCACGCCGTTGAACGGATCCAGCCGCCACATCCGCCCGGCCCCGAAGAGCTGGAACTCGATCCAGGTCCCCACCCACACGTCGCCCGGTCCGCCCTCCGGAGCCGCGGCGATGGAGATCGAGCCCTCGCCGAACGCGCCGTTGGGGTTGATGTTCCCCAGCTCCTGGGTGAAGAGCACGCACTCGTCGTAGAGGAGAGGATTGTTGGGGTCGCTCGGGTTCAGGTACTCGTTGGGGGTGATGATCCCGTAGTTGGCAACGTCGGCCGGGTCGTCGAAGCTCGTGTCGATCTTCCCGTTACCGTTGCGGTCGACGCAGTTGAACAGGTTGCCCGCCACCTTGGTGACGCTGAAGTACTGGTTGGCGTGCGAGGCGAAGTTGGCCACCCACATGTCGCCGTTGATGTCGATGGCGGTGCGGCTGGGGTCGAACACCGAGGCTGCGGTGCTCCGATTCCGCCGCCCCAGGCCGTCCAGCGGGAACACGCTGATGTACCGCCCCACCTCATGGATGCCGCCGTCGGGGAGGAGGTTCTTGGTGTCGAACTTGGACACCGTTCCCATCTTCCAGTTGGCGATCCAGGCGTAGTTGATCTCGATGTCCTGGCTGTTGAGGGTGATGCGTCCCATCGGGTCGACGGTCACGCCGTCGCCGGTGGTCCCGACGCCGCCGTCGAGGCTGAAGCCCCCGTCCGGCGGGAAGTCGATGGTTCCGCTGAAGCCACCGTCCACCACCGGAGGACAGACGATGATCTTGCAGGGGTCGGTGACGTTCTGGCCTCCGCCGTCGTTGCCTCCGTCGGTGGTCACGTTGCCCCCGCCGTCCCCGCCGCCGCCACCTCCCGGGTTCACCACCGGGAAGCGCGACACGTCTCCACTGCACGTGCAGCCGGAGACGGCGGTGATCGCGGCGGCGACCATCAGGAACGGCAACGCCCGGCGGGTCATCGAGGCTGTCTCCACGGATGGCGGCACGGGCATGTGTGCCCGGCGGGCACACCACTGGCCTTCAGGCGAAGAATCATCGGGCGACCACCCGAGTCGGTCAACACGAAGTCCCTCAGGAGGTCGCGGTCCAGAGGGACTCCCATACTTCAGGTACCCCCAGCTTTTCCGTTGCCGAGAAACCCAGGACCGTGTCACGCGGGACCGACAGGCGCTCGGCCACGGCGGCGAGGCGCGGCTTGCGCTGTGCCTTGCCGAGACGGTCCAGCTTGGTGGCCGCCACCAGCACCCTGCGTCCGGCGGAGACGAGGTAGGCCAGTGTGCGGACGTCGTCCTCGGTGGCTCCAACCTCCGCGTCGACGATCGCCACCACGCCGCGCAGCGAGGTGCGCCGCTGGAGATAGGCGGTGATCATCCGCTCCCAGCTCTCGCGCTCGGTCCGGGACACCTTGGCGAAGCCGTAGCCGGGGAGGTCCGCGAGGCGCACGTTCCGGCGCAGCTCGTGCCGCTCCAGCACCACGTCGAAGAAGTTGAGCGTGCGGGTCCGGCCCGGTGTGTTCGAGACCCGCACCAGCTTCCGGCGACCGGTGAGCGCGTTGATCATCGACGACTTGCCCACGTTGCTCCGCCCGACGAAGGCGATCTCCGGCAGGTCGGCCGTGGGCCACCCGGCCTCCTCGACCGCGGTGGTGAGGAAGCGCGCGTCGAGGACGCGGATCACCGCTCGGCGCGGGGAGTCGGCGTGCCGCGCTTCTGCCGCTCCGCCGTCCAGTGGTCCATCGCCTTGAGCTTGTCGGCGAACTGGAAGGGCCGGAGCGAGGGCGAGCTGGGTTCGTGGCAGCTCCGGCACGACTTCTCCGACGGGTCCTGGAGTCCCACCAGCCGGGCCAGCTCGGGGTCCTTCATGACGTAGGCCGGCGCGTAGTACTGGCCACCCCCGTGGCAGGTCTCGCAGCCGATGGCGGCCATGGACTGGTCGGTGAGGTTCGGGGCGTGGCAGGTGGTGCAGCGGGCCTCGCGCTGCTGCTCGGCGGTGAGCGACTCCATCGAGCGCGCGTGCTTCGACGATCTCCACGCCGCATACGCGTCGGGGTGGCAGCCCTTGCAGCTCTCCGGGCCCAGGAAGTCGGCTCCGGCTGCCACCGCGGAACACAGCACGGCGAGCGCCAGCACCCAGCGGGTCGAGCGAGGGAGGGTCATCGAGCACCGGGCAGATACGGGATTGCCCTCCCCTCTGGCAAGCGCGACCATAGGCCCATGCGCTGCACCGGGCCGACGCGGACCCTGCTGGTCACGCTCCTCCTCCTCGCGGCCGTTGCCCGAGCCAAGGCCTGGAACGGCGTCGAGCCCGGCGTCACGCGCCGGGACGACGTGGTGAAGCGCTTCGGTCCGCCGAGCAAGACGCTCACCGTGTCGGGCAAGGAGGTTCTCGCCTACACCGACTCGGCGGCGATGAAGGGAACCTCCCAGGCGCAGTTCCGGGTGGAGCCGTCCACCGGCCTGGTGGAGCGCATCGACGTCTTCCCCTCCACCGTGGTGGACCACGACACGGTCGAGGCCACCTTCGGTCCGGTCTGCCCGAAGGCGGGGGCCCCGCAACCGGCGGCGTGCTTCAACAAGAAGCTCACCGACGACTTCCGGACCTACTACGTCTACACCCGGCTCGGGCTGGCGGTGTTCTTCGACGAGAACGAGGACCGGGTCCAGTCCTTCGTCTACACCGCGCCTCGTCCCGTGCCGGGTCCGGCACCCGCGCCCACCGCCGCGCCCGCCTCCGGGTCCGCGCCCCCTCGCTGATGCGAGTGGTGGGACTCACCGGCGGCATCGCCTCGGGCAAGAGCACCGTGAGCGCGATGTTCCGCGAGCTGGGGGCCGAGGTCATCGACGCGGACCAGGTGGCGCGTGACGTGGTCGAGCTTGGCACGCCGGCCCTGGAGGAGGTCGGCCGCCGGTTCCCCGGCGTGGTGGATGCCACCGGACGTCTGGACCGGGTGGCCCTCGGGCGGCGCGTGTTCGCCGACGCGGCGGAGCGACGGGCGCTGGAGGCCATCCTCCACCCGCGGATTCGCGAGGAGGTGGCGCGGCGGACCGAGGCGCTCGCCCGTGCGGGGGTGACCGTGGTGCTCTACGACGCCGCGCTGCTCATCGAGAACGGGTTGCACCGCGGCATGGACGGGGTGGTGGTCGTCTCCGCCCCCGAGGAGGTCCAGCGCTCCCGCCTCGCCGCACGCGACGGACTGGACGCCGCGGCCATCACCGCGCGGCTGGCTGCGCAGCTTCCCCTGGCCGACAAGCGGGCGCACGCCACCTGGGTGGTGGAGAACGGTGGCTCGCTGGACGAAACCCGCGCCCAGGTCCGACGAATCTGGGAGGACCTCCGCCGGACCGGGTAGTCGGCGATGCAGCGGCCGCATAAGGTCGCCGCCATGTCCCGGAGCGAAGGCGCGACGCTGGTCACCGGCTACCCCGGCTTCATCGGAAAGCGCCTGGTGGAGCACCTCGCCCAGCAGTCCCGGGCACGCATCTTCGCGCTGGTGCAGCCCCGCTTCCTGGACGAGGCCCGGAGCCTCGCCGCCCGCGTCCAGGGAGCGCCCGTGGAGGTGCTCGCCGGCGACGTCACCGACCTGCACCTCGGCCTGTCCGGCGAGGAGGTGGAGCGCGTCGCCGGGAGCGTGACCCGCATCTTCCACCTCGCGGCCCTGAACCAGCTCACCCTGTCGCGGGAGGTGGCCCGGCGCACGAACGTGGACGGGACCCGGAACGTGCTGGAGCTCGCGCGCGAGTGCCGCTCGCTGGAGCGGCTGGTGCACTTCAGCACCTGTCACGTCGCAGGGGCCCGCGAGGGCGTCATCGCCGAGGACGAGCTGGACCGGGGGCAGGAGTTCCGGAACGCCTGGGAGGAGAGCAAGTTCCAGGCGGAGAAGGCGGTGGTGCGGGCCATGGACGTGCTCCCCATCACGGTCGTCCGTCCCTCGACGGTGGTGGGCGACTCCCGGACCGGGGAGATCGACCGCTTCGAGGGGCCGTACGCGCTCGGCATCCTCCTCGTGGCGAGCCCGCTGGTCGTTCCCCTCCCCTTGCCCGGCAACGGCGTCGCGCCGCTGAACGTCGTCCCGGTGGACTTCGTGGTGCGGGCGGCGGTCCAGCTCGCCTCGGACCCGAGGGCGAAGGGACGGACGTTCCACCTGGTGGACGAGAGCCCGATGAGCGTGGCCCGGGTCTACGAGCTCATCGCCGAGCGGGCCAACCGGCGCATCCCGAAGCTCACCTTCCCGGCGCGCGCGGCGGAGGCCGTGCTGCGGCTCCCGCTGCTCGAGCGGGTGACCCGTCCCCAGCGCGCGGCGCTGGGCTACATCAACCAGCTGGCGTGGTTCACCAGCGCCGCCACCCTCGAGCTGCTGGAGGGCACGGGAATCCGCTGCCCACGGCTGTCGACCTATCTGGACACGCTCATCTCGTACGTGCGCGAGGACTATGCCCGCCGGCAGGCCGCCGAGGCGGAGACCCTGGTGGAGGACCCGCTGGACGAGGGGGCGAAGGCGAACGCGTGAGCATCGCGCCCGGAGAGACCTTCTCGCTGGTCCGTGAGTGCGACCGCTACCGTTCGCTCTACTACGCGGGCGCGAGCGGGGACTTCAATCCCATTCACATCGACGTCGAGGTCGGGCAGGCCGTGGGCCTGGGTGGGGTCATCCTCCAGGGGTTGTGCACGCTGGCCTGGGGCGTGGACGCGTTCGCGCGCTTCCTGGGGGACCCGGGGCTGGTGACGGGGGTGAAGGCCCGGTTCAGCAAGCCGGTGCGTCCGGAGGACACGGTGCGCTTCGAGGGCACCGTGACCGAGGTCACGGGCACTGTGGTGAGGGCGGCGATCGTGGCGCGGAACCAGTCCGGCGACGAGGTGCTGAAGGCCATGGTCGTCGAGGGCCGCGCCCGTGCGCCGGGCGACCTCGCCGGAGGCGGAGTCCCGGGGATGACGGCGGAGGTGGCGCATGCCGCCGAGGTGCTGCGGATGTCGCGCCCGGAGCTCCTGGAGGAGACCCGGCTACCGCCCTTCTCGGGACGCTCGCCGGCACGGCCGACGGAGGCGCCGCGGGGCGAGAAGGGACCGGGCCGCACCACGCTCGGCCGGACCTGGGGCCCGTTCCGCTACGTGATGGGCGCGGAGAAGATGCGGGAGTACGCGGTGGCCATCTCCGGCGGCGTGCCCTCGTACGTCTCCACCGGGCTCCCCGAGGACCTGCACCCGGTGCTCCACGATGAGGCGGCAGCCGGCCGGTCTGCGTGGGGCTCGCTGATCGCGTTTCCGACGTTCGCGGTGCTGTTCTCCATCGCCCCGGCGCAGGCGGCGCTGCTCGATCCGGCGATGGAGGTGGACGTGTTCCGCGTGCTCCACGGCGAGCAGGAGCTCGAGTTCCACGAGGTGCTCCGGCCCGGGGACGTGCTCCTCACCACCGGCACCCTCGAGTCGCGCTCGGTGCGCGGGAGCAACGAGCTGTTCGTGATCCGCACCGACTCGGTGAATCAGCACGGTCGGCTGGCGGTGCGCGGACGCTTCACGGCGTTCGTCCGGGGATGAGGTCCGGCCCGAACGGGTCGAGCCCCCGGCGCGCCGCGCTCAGCTGACGATGACCCGCTGGTCCAGCAGCTGGGCGAGGATGCGCGCGGTGTCGAGCCGGGACATCCCGGAGACCGAGAAGAGGTCCTCGAAGCTCAGCGTCCCGTCGATCTGCGCGAGCACGAAGCCCGCCCGGTGGTCGAGGTTGAGCCAGATGACCTCGTCCTCCTTCAGGCGGACGCGGGGCACCGCGCTGAGCTTGCCGATCTTCGACTCGTAGTTGGTCTGGAGCTTGGTCTCGCTCCGGGCGAGGGCGTCGGTGAGACCGGTCAGGTCCGGCCAGAGCGCCTGCGCCTGCAGGAGCAGCTCGCGCGCGCCGCTGTGATCGTCGAGGTTCTGGAGCTCGCGGGCGCGCTCGAACCTCCGCCGTGCCTCCGCCAGCGGGTCGCGGGGCACCGGCGCAGGGGTGAGGCCGGAGATGGTGCGCGGCTCGGCGAGGAGCTCCAGCGCCGCCGCCGGCTCCTCGGGGGCGAGGACGGTGAGCCCCTCGCCCTCCCCGCCCCAGGCGTCACTGGGGGCCTCGATGCGAGCGAGGGGCGGAGACAGCGGCGCCACCGCGGGGGGAGCCGCGGGGAGGCGCGGCGGGGGCGGGGCACCGAGCCCGCTGGACGGAAGCGGGACGGGGCCAGCGCCGCGAGCGGGCGTGGTCGCCGGCGGGGGCATCGGCCAGGGAAGCGGTTCGAGCGAAGGCGAAGGCTCTGGCGGCAGGGCCCCGGGGCCTCCCTTCGACGGAAGGGGAACGACGACGTGGGTCTCGAGCGTCGGTGTGGCCCTCGGCGGGGCGGCGGGCGGTTGCCACGGGGGCACGGGCGACGGGGTGCCCCGCCCCGGCGAGCTGGCCGCAGGAAGGGGAACCGGACCACGACCCCGGGGAGGCTCGGCCCGCGGACCGGGGATGGGCGAGGTCGAGACCAGGGGACGCACCGGGGGCGGCGTTGGCAGGGGCGGGAGCGGGAAGGCGCCCGTCGTCGCGGGACGGAGCGGGCCTGGCACCGGGCTGGTGGCCCCGGGAGCGACGGCCGGCGGCAGCGGGATGGCCCCCGTCGTGCGCGAGAGATTGGCGACGGCCTCCTGCAGCGGTCCGGGGATGGGGCTGTGCGCGCCCGGCTCCGGCGGCAGCGGGATGGCGCCCGTCGTCTGCGACGAGGCGGCGGCCGCCGGCGAGACCAGCTCCGGCCTCGAGAGCACAGGCGCCGGCTTCGGACCGGACCGGCTCAGCGGCGCCGGAGTTCCCTCCGAGAGCTCGAGCCCGAAGTCGTCGCCGCTCTCCCCCATGTCGTCGCCCTCGAAGTCGCTTCGCGGGGCGGCTGCCGGCGGACGAACGAAGAATCGCGCGGTGTTCCCCATGCCGTCCGAGGGCGGGGCGTTCCACCACTCCTCCGGAATCGACGCCGGGGCCGCGGGCTCGTCCTGGAACAGGCGGGGAAGCGGGACGGAGAAGAGGTCGGTCCGGGACACGGGGACGTCGCGCAGCTCCTTCGGAACCGCCTCCGACTCGGGGAGCGCGTGACCCAGCAGCTCGCGGGCCCGGATGCTCTCCGGGTCCAGCTTCAGCGCCTGCTCGAAGAGTCTCCTCGCCCCGTCGAGGTCGCCGCTCATCTTCAGCCACAGGCCGGCCTCGAGAAGCTGGTTGGCGCGGGCGCTCACTGGCGTGCTCCCAGCCGCTCGAGGACGCCGACGAACAGCACCCGGGTGCGCTCCAGCTGGTCCACCCAGTCGGCGAGGCCGGCCAGGTCGTCGCTCTCCGCGGCGGCACGCGCCGAGGTGATGACCTCCTCCGCTCGCCGGAGCGCCTCGCGTCCGAACTCGCTGCTTCCGGTGAGCTGCCGCACCCGGGGAATGAGGGCCGAGACCTCCGCCGCGGCGCTGGTGAGCGCGTTCCGCTTCTGCTGCACCTCCGAGGAGATGCGGGCCTCGAGCAAGCTGTCCGCCTGCGCCTCGAGGATGTTCTTCAGCTCGTCCGGAGTGAGGCCACCGGACGCCGTCACGGTGATGGACTGCTCGAGGCCCGTCTCCTTGTCTCGTGCGGAGACCGAGACGATGCCCTCGGAGTTGATCTCGAAGTTGACCTCGATCTCCACCTCGCCTCGGGGCGCCAGCCGCAGCCCGGAGAGGATGAACTCGCCGAGGAGCTCGTTCTGGTGCGCGAGCTCGCTCTCCCCCTGCAGAACCATGATCTTCACCGTCGTCTGCCCGTCACGACTGGTGTGGAACAGCTCGGTCACCGAGGTGGGGACGGTGGTGTTCTTGGTGATCAGCACCCGGTTGTAGCCGCCGGCGATCGCCACGCCGAGGCTCTGGGGCGTCACGTCCAGCAGCAGCACCTGGCTCGACGGCTGCATCAGCGCATCGGCCTGGAGGGCAGCCCCGAGGGCCACCACCTCCTCGGGGTGAACGCCCTTGGAGGGGTCGCGCTGAAAGTGGCGGCGTACGGCCCTCTGGACGGCGGGCATGCGGGTCATCCCGCCGACCAGGACGATCTCCCGGAGCTCGTCGGGGTGAACGTCGGCCTCGGTGAGGACCTTGTCGACGATCTCCACCGTCCGCTCGACCAGATCCTGGGTCAACTCCTCGAAGCGCGCGCGGGTCAGCGACGCCTGGAGGTGGATGGCCGAGGTGCCGCCCGGCGGGGTGTAGAGGAAGGGAAGGTTGATGTTGGTCTCGGTCAGCTCCGAGAGCTCTATCTTCGCCCGCTCCGCCGCGTCCTTCAGCCGCTGGAGCGCCATCCGCTCCTTGCGCAGGTCGACGCCGTGCTCCTTGGCGAAGTTCATCACCAGCATCTCGATGATGCGGTTGTCGAAGTCCTCGCCGCCCAGGTAGGTGTCGCCTCCGGTGGCCACGACGTCGAACACGCCCTTGGCCACCTCGAGCACGCTCACGTCGAGCGTCCCGCCGCCGAGGTCGAAGACGGCGATCTTCCCCGTGACCTGCTTGCCGAAGCCGTAGGCCAGCGCCGCGGCGGTGGGCTCGTTGAGGATCCGGAGAACGTCGAGCCCGGCGATCCGCCCCGCGTCCTTGGTGGCCTGCCGCTGGCCGTCGTTGAAGTAGGCGGGGACGGTCACCACCGCCTTGCTCACCGTTCGTCCCAGTGCCGCCTCGGCGTCGAGCTTGAGCTCGCGGAGAACCGCCGCGGAGATCTCCTGGAGCGAGACCGCCTTGTCCCCCATCTGCACGCGGACGTCGTCGTGTTCCCCGCACACGATCTGGTAGGGCAGCGACTCGCGCGCCCTTCGCACCTGGTCGGAGCCGAACTTCCGTCCGATGAGCCGCTTGGCGGCGTAGACCGTGTGCTCGGGATTGGTGATGGCCTGGCGCTTGGCGAGCTGGCCTACCAGACGCTTCCCGGCGCTCGTGACCGCCACGATGGAGGGAGTCAGGTTCTGGCCGGTTCGGTTGGGGATGACGTGCGGCTGCCCGCTCTGGACGATGGCCACCACGCTGTTCGTGGTGCCGAGGTCGATGCCGATGACGGGCTCTTGTTCAGCCATCCTGACGGCTTCAGCGTACCCGACGGTAGGCCTTCAGCGTACTTGCCGGAGCAGCGTCTTGGCCTTCGCGTTCTTGGGGTCCAGCTTCAGAGCCGCCTCCAGATGTCGGCGTGCCACCGAGCCCATCCCCATCCGGAGGCAGATCTCCGCCAGGAGCAGCTGGGACTGGAGGTGGTCCACACGGAGCGTGACGGCTTGCTGGGCAAACTTGCGAGCCTCGGCGAGGGGGTGCGAGGCCCGGAGCAGCCAGCGGGCCGCCTCGTACGCCGCGTCCGCCCGCTGAGGGTCCAGCTCCGAGGCCCGGGCGTACGCCCTGGCGGCGGTCTCAGAGTCTCCGACCTCGGCGGCGTCGTTCCCGGCCTTCATCTCGTCGTCGGCACGCCCCTTCGCCACCTGCTGCTTGGCCTCCGCCTCCATCGCGGCCCGGTCCTTCGGGGAGTGGCCACCGAGCGTCTTGGCCTGTCCGAGCAGGTGCAGGGCCTTCTGTGGCGCGCTCTTCATCTGACGCTGCGCCTCCTCGACGAGGGCGCTCGCGCGGGCGTTCCTGGCGAGATAGGGGTGGCGGGCGAGCCGGGCGCGGCGCTCCTCGGCGCGCGGGTCCACCGGGGCGGTGCTTCCCGTCTGGCCTGGCCTGGTGACGGCGTGGGTCGAGCCGGCCGCAGGAGGCGGCGGAGCGCGGCGCAGCGCCTCGGTCAGCGTCTCGTGGGCCTCGCTGAGCCGCTGGAAGATGCGCTCCAGCCGCGCCCGGAAGCTCCCGAGGTTCTTGCCGTAGTAGCGGTCGGGGTGGAAGACGCGGCTCGCCTCGAAGTAGGCCAGCTTCACCGCCTCGGCGTTCGCGCCCGGTTTCAGCCCGAGGACGGTCCAGTCGTCGCGGCCGAGCAGGGCCTCGCGGGCGAGGATCTCCCGCTTGCGGTCCGGCTCGAGATCCACCGCTTCGGTGAGGGGGTCCTGCTGGGTGCGATCCGTGCCGCTGGGCAAGAAGTTTGGTCCCCGACTGGACGCGACTCCTCGACGCTAGCGTGCACTCTCCTGGGTGGTCAAACCTGCGACGGGGGTGGGGCGACCGCGACCACGGACTCCTCGAGGATGCGCAGCCCCTCGTCCAGCTCGTCGAGGGTGACGACGTACGGCGGCGCGATGCGCACGGTGCGCTCGCCGGCGAGGTTGCAGAGCATGCCGCGCTCGCGGCACCGGGTGACCACCGGTCCCGCATCGAAGGACAGCTCGAAGCCGAGGAGGAGCCCGCGCCCACGCACGTCCTTCACCAGCGAGGGATGGCGGGCCTGCATCTGCCGGCCGCGGGCGACGACGTGCTCGCCCTTCTCGAGGTTGGAGGCGAGGACGCGCGGGTCGCTGGCGAGGCGGACCGTGGCGATGGCCGCCGCAGCCGCCACCGGGTTTCCGCCGAAGGTGCTGCCGTGCGTCCCGGGCGAGAGCGCCTTCCCCGACTCCTCGGTGCACACCATCGCGCCGATGGGCAGCCCGTTGGCGAGGCCCTTGGCGAGGCTGAACCCGTCGGGCCGGATGCCCTCGTGCTGGAAGGCGAACATCTTCCCGGTGCGGCCCATCCCGGTCTGCACCTCGTCGACGAGGAGCAGGACGCCGTTCTCGTCGGCGAGGGTGCGCAGGGCACGCAGGAAGCCCTCGGGCGCGGTGCGCACTCCTCCCTCACCCTGCACCGGCTCGACGAGGATGGCCGCGGTCCGGGGGCCCACCGCCTTGCGCACCGCCGCGAGATCTCCGTAGGGCACGTGCACCACCCCGGGGAGCAGCGGCTCGAAACCCTTCTGATACTTCGTCTGCCCGGTGGCGGTGACGGTGGCCAGGGTTCGGCCGTGGAAGCTGGTCTCGAAGCAAACGAACTCGAAGCGCCCCGGCTGACCGCGGGCGTGCTGCGTCTTCCGCGCGAGCTTGAGCAGCGCCTCGTTGGCCTCCGCGCCCGAGTTGCAGAAGAAGGCGCGGTCCAGCCCCGACAGCGAGGTGAGCAGCTCGGCCAGGGTGACCTGGGGCTCGGTGTAGAAGACGTTGGAGGCATGCCACAGCCGGTCCATCTGCGCCTTGGCCGCCGCGGTGATGTCCGGGTGGCAGTGGCCGAAGGGCAAGGTGGCGATGCCGCCCAGGAGGTCGAGGTAGACGTTGCCGTCCGCGTCCCAGACCTTCGTGCCCTGACCGCGCTCGAGCACGATGGGCTGCTGCTTGTAGTTCTGGAGGAGGTGGGCGCGCGCGCGATCCATCACCGCGCGGTTCTTGGATGGCAGCTGGCGCTCGACACCGGGGACGACGGTCTGCGGGATGGGCATGGCTGAGTGCTCAGAGAATATAGCGGGAGAGGTCCTCGTCCTCGACGACCTCCCGGAGGCGGGTGCGGACGACCCCCACGTCGATGACCTCGTCGCGCGAGCGGCCCGCGTCACTGGCCTCGAAGGAGACCGGGTCGAGCAGCCGCTCGAGGATGGTGTGGAGCCGGCGGGCGCCGATGTCCTGCGTCCGCGAGTTCACCAGGGCGGCGATGCGCGCAACCTCGGCCACCGCGTCATCGGTGAAGTGGAGGGACACGCCCTCGGTCTCGAGCAGCGCGGTGTACTGGCGGATGAGCGAGTTGCGGGGCTCCCGGAGGATCCGGACCAGGTCCTCCTGCCGAAGCGGCTCGAGCTCGACACGGATGGGGAACCGACCCTGGAGCTCGGGAATGAGGTCCGCTGGCTTGCTGACGTGGAACGCGCCGGCGGCGATGAAGAGCACGTGGTCCGTCTTCACCGGCCCGTACTTGGTGGTGACGGTGCTGCCCTCGACGATGGGGAGGATGTCGCGCTGCACGCCCTCGCGGCTGACGTCGGGCCCGCCGCCGCGCGACACGCCCTCGCGGCTGGCGATCTTGTCGATCTCGTCGATGAAGATGATGCCGGCGGACTCGGCGCGGACCAGCGCCTCGCGGTTGACGCGGTCCTGATCCACCAGACGGCCGGCCTCCTCCTGCGCAAGGAGGTCCAGCGCCTCGGGCACCGTGACGCTGCGCCGGCGGGTGCGCGCCATCCCGGGCATGGAGCGGAACAGGTCCGAGAGGTTGACGCCGATCTCCTCCATCCCCTGGCCGGAGAAGTTGCGGAGGAAGGTGGGGCCGGCGTCGGCGACGTCGACCTCCACCATCCGGTCGTCGAGGGTGCCGGCCCGGAGCTGGGCGCGGAGCTTCTCCCGCTCCGCATCGCCCATCCGGCCCGGAGGTGGAGGCGGCGGGGCGAAACCCATCCCTGCCGGGCGCGCAGATGTCGGCGTGCCGTGAGCGAGGAGCTCGACCAGCCGGTCCTCGGCGGCCTCGCGGGCGCGGGTCCGGACCTTGGCGGTCTCCTCCTCGCGGACGAGGGCGATGGAGGCCTCGACCAGATCGCGGACCATCGACTCGACGTCGCGGCCGACGTAGCCGACCTCGGTGAACTTGCTCGCCTCGACCTTGACGAACGGCGCCTGGGCGAGCCGGGCCAACCGGCGGGCGATCTCGGTCTTCCCGACCCCGGTGGGCCCGATGAGGATGATGTTCTTCGGGGTGATCTCGTCCTTGAGCTCACCGGTGACGCGCTGCCGGCGCCAGCGGTTGCGCAGCGCGATGGCGACCGCGCGCTTGGCGGCGGACTGACCGACGATGTAGCGGTCCAGCTCGGAGACGATCTCCCGGGGTGTGAGGTTGGCGCCGCCCGCGGGCATCGCTGTCAGAGCTCCTCGAAGGTGAGGTTTCGGTTGGTGTAGATGCAGGTGTCCGCGGCGATGCCCAGCGCGATCTCGGCGATCTGCCGGGCACCGAGCGTGGAGTGATCCAGCAGCGCGCGGGCGGCGGCGAGCGCGTACGGTCCGCCGGAGCCCACCGCGGCGGCGCCGAAGTCGGGCTCGATGACGTCCCCTGCACCGCTGAGGACGAAGGTGCGCTCGACGTCGGCGACGACGAGGAGGGCCTCGAGGCGGCGAAGGAAGCGATCCGTCCGCCAGTCCTTGCCCAGCTCCACGCAGGCGCGGGCGAGGTTGTGCTTGTACTCCTGGAGCTTCGACTCGAAGCGCTCGAAGAGGGTGAAGGCGTCGGACGTGCTACCGGCGAACCCGGCGAGGACGCGGCCGTCGCCGAGCCGGCGCACCTTGCGGGCGCTGGCCTTCATCACCGTCTTGTCGAGCGTGACCTGGCCGTCGCCGCCGATCACCACCCGGCCGTCGCGGCGCACGCAGAGAATGGTCGTTCCGTGGAACATCGGGAGACTGCCGGCCATGTAACAGCCGGGTGGCAGGGGTTCCATCCCCGAGTGCGAAGAAGCGTCGGGTCGCCCGCGGAGCGGACGCCGCTTGCCTGAACGCCCGGGGGCGCGGGTCGATTGCCCGCGGCGCGAGGCGACGTGTCTCAGGCGTGCGGATGCGTCCGGTCGTACACCGCCTGGAGCTGCTCGATGCTCACCTGGGTGTACCTCTGCGTCGTGGAGAGGCTCGCGTGGCCGAGCAGCTCCTGGATGACGCGGACGTCCGCTCCCCCGGCGAGGAGGTGCGTCGCGAAGGAGTGGCGGAGCGCGTGCGGGCTCACCTTCCGCTGGAGCGCGAGCTGGAGCACGGTCCGGTCGAGGTGGCGGGCGACGCTCCGGGACGTCAGCCGGCCGCCGCGGTGGTTCAGGAACACCGCGGCGGGCTCCTGCCCCGGAGCCGGCTTGGCGAGGAGCTCGCCGCGGCGCTCGAGCCAGCGCCGGAGGGCCGCGACGCAGCCGGCGTTCATCGGGCAGAGGCGTTCCTTGCGGCCCTTGCCCAGCACCCGGACGGTGCGGGAGCGCAGATCGAGATCGTCCACGTCGAGCCCGCAGGCCTCGCTGACCCGGAGGCCCGAGCCGTAGAGCAGCTCGAAGAGCGCGCGGTCGCGGAGCCCGAGCGGACCGTCCTTGCCCGGGACGGTGAGCACGGCGAACACCTCGTCCACCGGCAGAACACGGGGCAGCCGGGTCGGGAGCTTCGGGCTCCGGACGGTGCGCGCCGGATTGGAGGCGACCCGCTCGGTGGCGACCAGGAAGCGATAGAGCGCGCGGACCGACGCCAGCGCGCGGGCGCGGCTCCGCGGGGCGTGGTCCACCGCGAGCGTGCCCAGCCAGCCGCGGAGCGTTCCGTGGTCGGCAGTCGTCAGGTCGCGGCCGGCGCCCGCGAGGTAGCGGACGAAGGCGCGCACGTCGGTGAGGTACGCCTTTACCGTGTGCGGCGAGCTCCCGCGGCCGTGCGCGAGTGACTCCTCGAACGCGTCAAGCCAGGCGTCCTGCATCGGCCCCGAGCCTAGGGGCGGCGTGGCCCTCCCGCGACTTCCATGACGCCGGGTGTGGCTCGCCGCGCGCGGCCTCAGGGGTGCCCGGACGCTCCTGCCTCCTCGGCCGGCGGCTCCTCGGCCGCGGCGAGCGCATCGCCCGGGCGACCTGCCCAGCAGCGAAACCCGGCCTCGGTGGTCGAGCCCATCGCTCCGATGAATCGCTCGTGGTCGAACCCGGGGAGGCGGACCAGGCGGCGGACGAGGTCTCCGCCCATCGGGCTCGGGACGAGGCAGGCGCTGCCGTCGGCGCCCCGGAGCAGGAGGAACACGTCGTCCGCCAGCGGGCCGTCGCTGCTGGTGAGGACCAGGACCTCCACCAGCTGGCTCCAGTCCACCCGGCTCGCCCCCGCTCCGGGCCGGCTCACCGAGACGCCGCGGGCAGTCACCGCCACGGCGATGGGCTGCTCGGACGGCGCCGCCCTCCGCCGTCGCCGCGAGAACGCCGCCACGCCCAGGAGAACCGCCACCGCGGCGACGACCCATGTCCAGCCGGGGAGCGTCTCCGTGACGAGCGGGGAGGCCGCGAGCAGGTCGAGCACGGCGACCGGTCTCACGGCACCTGATCGCAGACGTACAGCCCGGAGCGTTCGCCCTGGGAGACGAGGTAGACGACCTTGCTCCCCTGGGGATCGGCGAAGAGCGCCGGCAGGAGGATCCGCTCCTCGAGGGTCACGCGGACGTTGGTTTTGAGATTCAGGACTGCAACGTCGTAGGTTTCCGCGTCGGTGCGCGCGTAGGTGACGAGCATCCGGTTCCCCGCCTCGCTGGGGCGGAAGCCGAAGATGCCCTCGAGGATCGGCCCGGGCTTGCCGTCGGGGATGGTCGGGTCGAGCCGCTCCAGGGAGCAGGCTCGCGCCTCGCGGATGCACTCCGAGCGGAAGTACAGCGATCCGCCTGGGCCGAAATCGTAGCCGTAGACGTTGGCCATCACCGCCGACCCGGAGGGCTTGCCCCGCGCGTAGAGCCAGAGGTCCACCGAGGGCAGCGGCTGGAACACCCGCAGGTTGAACGCAAGGTGCCTGTTGTCCGGGCTCCAGACCCAGGTGGTGACCCGCTTGCCGAGCTCGACCGGCGCGCCGTCGGGGAGGGGCGCGTAGGTGAGGCGGCCCCACTTCTGCTGCTCGTCGTAGTTGGCGAGCGCGGCGACCGCCTTGCCGTCGGGAGCGAAGGAGAAATCCCCCACCCGCTGGGCGACGGTGCGGCCGGCCCCGCCGGACGCCGGCCCGACGACGAGGTTCCCGATGGACGAGGCCTTCTCCCGCTCGATGCGGGCGAGGAGCGCCCCGTCGGGGGAAAAGGCGAAGGGCCCGGTCCCGGTGACCACGCGCACCGGCTTCCCGTCGGGCAGCGACGCGACCCAGAGATCGCGCCCGTCCTTCACCACGGCGCTCTTCACCCCGAAGGCGACGCGCTTGCCGTCGGGGGAGAGGATCCAGTCACCCACCGAGTCGCCGAGCCGGAGCGGAGGGCGGTTTCCCTCGACGAGGACCCGCTCCAGCGCACCGCCGTTCGCGGCGCGGTGGTGCACGAGCAGGAGCGTGCCGTCGGGGCTGAACTGCGCGGTGGAAACGTCGGTGGCCACGGCGCGGGAGACGCTCCCGGCCTGGAGCGCGGCGAGCCGGAGGACGCCACCGTCGACGAAGGCGAAGGCCGTGCCGGTGGGGCTGACGGAGACGAAGGAGACGGCGCGGCCGCGCACCTCCGGCTCGCCGCTGGTGCCCAGCTGGAAGGTGTGGAGGGTGCCGGACTCGGCGGCGGAGTTGTAGCCGTCGACGAAGAGCAGCCAGCTCGAGTCGGGGCTGAAGAGGACGCTCCCCGGGCGGTTGGAGACGCCCTGGCCGACGAAGCGGACGACGCCGTCCTTCAGCGAGGCGACGCCGAGCTCTCCGAGCGCCATGAGGGGGGACACGCCCTGGATGGCGGGCCGCTTCGGATTGCGGAGAAAGGTGGCGTGGGCGCCGTCCTTGGTGAGCTTGAGGTCGGCGACGGGCCCGGCGGCGAGCCGCTTGCCCAGGCCGCCCACGAGAGGCTTCTCGGGCTGGGCCGGGGGTCCTCCGCCCTTGCTGCAGGCAGCCGCGACGACGGTGCAGGCGAACGCGACGAGCCTTCGGGATCCCCGCGGGGGCGCCCTCACCGGGCCACCGCCGCCTGGTCCACCACCCCGGACTCCCCCGTCCACCCCGAGGGTCCGGACGAGGTCTCAGAGACCTCGATCCACGCGGAAAGGGCGGCGCGGGCGCGGGCGGCGTGGGCCTCGCGGCGTCCGGATTTCGGGACCCGGCCGGGGAGCGGCGGAAAGAGACCGAACGTCACGTTGCAGGGCTGGTACTCGCTCCCCGGCGGGTGCGCCGCCCCCGTCACGTGCCGGTACAGCGCCCCCAGTGCCGTCTCGCCCGGCGGGGGAACGAACGCCCCACCCCGCCGGCGCGCCGCCACCGCCAGCGCCACCAGATACCCCGACGCAGCCGACTCCACGTACCCCTCCACCCCGGAGATCTGCCCGGCGAACCACAGCCGCGGCTCCGCGGCCAGCGACAGGTCCGGGCCCAGCAGCCGCGGGGCGTCGATGAAGGTGTTCCGGTGGATCTGCCCCATGCGCAGGAACTCGGCGCCCTGCAGCCCCGGTAGCATCCGGAACACCCTCCGCTGCTCCGGCCAGGTCAGCCGCGTCTGGAACCCCACCAGGTTGTACGCCGTCCCGCCCACGTCCTCCTGCCGGAGCTGCACCACCGCGTGGGCACGCCGTCCGGTGCGCGGGTCGATCAGTCCCACCGGCTTCATCGGCCCGTGCGCCAGCGTCTCCTCGCCCCGCTCGGCCATCACCTCGATGGGCAGACAGCCCTCGAAGTACCGCGGCTCCTCGAACGCGTGGGGCACCACCTTCTCGGCCGCGAGCAGCTCGCGGACGAAGGCGCGGTACTGCGTCTCGTCCAGCGGCAGGTTGAGATAGTCGGCCCCGTCTCCTCGCCCCCACCGACTCGCCCGGAAGGCGGCGGTCTCATCCACCGAGTCGGCGGCGACGATCGGCGCGATGGAGTCGTAGAAATAGAGCTTGTCCCCGGTCCAGCGGGACAGCGCGGCGGTGAGCGCATCGGAGGTGAGCGGGCCCGTCGCGACGACCACGTCGCCCGCGGGAAGGGCCTCGACCTCGCCGGACACCCGCTCGAGGCCCGGGGCCGTCGCGAGCTCCCGCTCCACTCCCGCCGAGAACCGCTCCCGGTCCACGGCCAGGGCCTCGCCGGCCGGCACCCTGCACCGGTCGGCCTCGCCGAGGATGAGCGAGCCCAGCCGGCGCAGCTCGGCGTGCAGCAGCCCGATGGGGGTCTCCGGACTGTCCGACCGGAAGCTGTTGCTGCAGACCAGCTCGGCCGGACCGTCCATCCGATGGGCCGGGCTCCGGCGCTGGGGCTTCATCTCGCACAGCCGCACCGGGATACCGCGCCGCGCGAGCTGGACCGCGCACTCGCTCCCCGCGAGCCCTGCGCCGATGACCGTGACCGGTTCCATGCCTGCTCTCCTGGCCCAGATGGCAGCCCCGCTGCAACCCCCGACGGGGGGCTGAGCCCGGATCGAGCGGCGCCCACGCGCCGCCACCCTGGTTCGGGGGGCTGAGCCCCAATCGAGCGGCGCCCACGCGCCGCCACATCGGCGTCCCCCTGGTTCGGGGGGCTGAGCCCCAATCGAGCGGCGCCCACGCGCCGCCACATCGGCGTCCCCCTGGTTCGGGGGGCTGAGCCCCAATCGAGCGGCGCGCCCACGCGCCGCCACATCGGCGTCCCCCTGGTTCGGGGGGTTTCCCCCCGCATGGCCCGACTTACCTTGGCCGGCCATGGACCGTTCCGCCGAGTTCGACGAGCTGCGCCGCAGTTTGACCGAGCGCCGCCGGGCGCTCCTCGTGACCCGGGAGTCCCAGCAGGGAGAGCTGCGGGCGCTCCAGGCCCAGGACCGCGACCCCGAGTACGAGGAGGGGGCCCAGGTGAAGCTCGCCGACGACGTGCTCACCACCCTCTCCGAGACCGCCCGGCGCGAGGTGATGCAGATCGACGCCGCGCTCGGCCGCATGGACGAGGGCGAGTACGGCACCTGCGTCGACTGCGGCGAGGAGATTCCCATCGAGCGGCTGCGCGCCCTCCCCTTCACGCTGCGCTGCCAGGAGGATGAGGAGCAGCGGGAGAGGAACGTCCGGGGGAACTCGCCGCGGCCCTCCCTCTAGGCGCCACGCGCCGGGGTCACCCCTCGGTGCCCTCGCCCTTCTGCAGCACCACGAAGCGGTAGTTCTCCAGCTCCGCCTGCCCGGCCGTGTAGAGCACCGTCAGGAGCAGGTCGTAGGGAATCTTCCGGTCTCCGATGATCGACAGCTCCTTGCTGAACGGAGCTGCGGGGTTGCGGGCGGCGATCTGCTTGAGCTTCTCCACCTCGCGCCGCAGCGCCTGGTCGAGCGGCTTCACCAGCCGTCCGTCGAGCTGCCCCGGCGGCACCTGCCCGTTCTGCAGCGTCACCACCAGCCTGTCGCCGACCAGGATGTCCTTGGGGGTGATGGTCACCGCCACCGTGTCCTTCGGCACCGCGCGGGTGCTGGAGATGGGCGGCTTGATGTCCTCGCTCTGCGTCAGGGAGATGGCCGAGGCGGCGTAGGACTTGAGGAGGAAGACCAGGATGATGGTCATCATGTCCATCATCGCGGTGATGTTGAGCTCGCGGATCTCCCCGACGGCCTCGCGCTCCTTGCGCTTCTTGCGAGCCAGCGCCTTGCGGAACATCAGCCGCTGGAGCGTCTCGTCGTCCATCTCCGGGGTGCGGGGCGCGGACGCCGGCATCACATCGCTCCCAGGGTGACGTCGGTGAAGAGCAGCTTGCGGTCCTTGCCCGGGGTCTCGCGGATCGCGTCCATCGTCTGGACCAGGACCTCGTAGGGGATGTCGCCCTCTGCGCCGACGATGACCTTCGACTCGGAGGGGAACTCCTTCTTCACGTTCACCATCGACTCGGTGAGCGCGGTGTAGTCGAAGCTCCCGTCTCCCTTCTTCGGGATGGAGGGCGGCGCCTCGGCGGGGTTGGGCTGGCCCTGCTGCTGTCCCACCACGCCCCCGGTGGCGGCGACGTAGAAGCCCTTCTTGGAGATGAGGACGGTGAGGAGGAGCTTCGGCTTGTCACCCTCGTCGGTGACCTGCGTCGTCGGCCCGCCGTAGTTCGGCGCGTTCACGTTCAGGATGCCGAACGCCGCGAGCCCGGTGATCGACAGGAGCATGAACATGATCAGGTTCATGAGGATGTCGAGGTAAGGGACGATGTTGAGCTCGCCGCCCTCCTCGTGGCCTCGAATCCTGAGCTTGCGCTTGCTGTAGAAGAACGCCATGTGGCGCTGACCCTCGGCGGTGCGCGGTTAAGCCGACCGCTCGAAGTCCATCGCCGACGTCTCCCCGGCCTGGCGACGCGACAGGAGGTTCTCCAGCTTCAGCGCGCTCAGCTCCACCGTCTCGACCATCTTCTTGGCGTACGCGGTCAGGAAGAGGTGGGCGATGATGCAGGACACCGCGATCCCGAGGCCGAAGGCGGTGTTGTTCATCGCCTCCGAGATGCCGTTGGAGAGGATGGCCTGCTTCTGGTCCGCCGGCACGTTGCCGAGCGACTGGAAGGTGGTGATGAGGCCGCTGATGGTGCCGAGGAGGCCCACCAGGGTCGCGATGTTCGCGAGGGACCAGAGCCAGGGGATGCGCGACTGGATCGGTGGCGTGTACTCGAGGATGGCCTCCTCCACGCTCTTGGCCACCTCCATCTCGCCGCGGTTGGCCCGGGTGAGCCCGGCGCGGATGACGCGAGCCAGCGGCGAGTTGGGGGCCGCGCCGCAGAGCTTCACCGCGCGATCGACGTTGCCGGTGAGCACCAGCTTGGTGATCTGCTCCATGAACGGCTCGGCGTTCAGGTTGTAGCGGAACATCAGCGTGACGACGCGCTCGACCACCACCGCGATCGCGCAGGCCATCCAGAAGATGTTCACGTACATGAACGGTCCGCCCTCCTTGAAGAAGCGGACGATCGAGTCCACCGCGCCACCCCTCGCGCCGGGCGCGGCGGCCAGGACGAACTCCATCAGGTGGCTCACGGACGTGCTCATCACGGGGGCGAATCCTTTCTTCGGCGCGCTGGGAGCTGGCTCGGAAACGGAGCGCCCCCAGGGCAACTGGCGACGTTCGGGGGCGTGACGGGGCGGCGCTTCACGGCGAAGACACCGAGGAACATCGTCCCTTTGCGCCCCCGGGGGTGTCAAGAACGGCACATCGCGAGCGGGAGGCCGACGCCGAGCCTCTCGCACGTCTCGCGCGCCCGTTGTCGCACCGCCGCGCAGATCCGCTGACCTTCCGTGCGTGCGCCGGCCGACCCCGGGTGCCACCGTCCCGGGGTCCGGCGCCACGTCCGTCCGCCGGCCCGGGAACCGTGCAGCGCCAGCGCCCTCGATCCCGTGGGTCGGAACAACTTCGCCGACGGGCCGGACGTCCTCTCAGGCGGCGCTCGGCGGCGCCACGGGGCCGCCCTCGTCCACCGAGCGCGTGTAGTCGCACTCCTTGTTCGGGCAGGCGATACGCGGACCGTCGCGCTTGCTGTACTTCTGGAGCAGGTACGGCGAGGCACACTTCGGGCAGCTCTCCGGCAGCGGCCGGTCCCACGCGGCGAAGGTGCAGTCCGGATACCGGTTGCAACCGAAGAACACCTTGCCCCGCCGACTCCGGCGCTCCGTGAGGTAGCCCACCTTGCACGTCGGACAGGCGACGCCGATCGAGAGCGGCTTGCTGCTCTTGCACTCCGGGTACCCGGAGCAGGCCATGAACCGGCCGAAGCGCCCGCGCTTGATGACCATCGGCCGGCCACACTTCTCGCAGGTCTCGTCGGTCGTCTCCTCCGCCACCGGCACGACCTTGCCGTCGACCTCCTTGAAGTCCTTCGTGTTCTTGCAGTCGGGGTAGCCGGTGCAGGCGAGGAACCGGCCCATCTTCCCCCACTTGATGGCCATCATCTTCCCGCACTTCTCGCAGTTGACGTCGGTGGGGATCTCCTCCCGCTTGACGTCACGCATCTCCTGCTCGGCCTTCGCCAGCGTCGCCTGGAACGGTCCGTAGAAGTCGCGCAGCACCCGGCGCCAGTCCGCCTCGCCCTCGGAGATCTGGTCGAGCTGCTCCTCCATCCCCGCGGTGAAGGTGACGTCCATCTCCGAGGGGAAGTGCTTCACCAGCTCCTCGGTCGTGATCTTCCCGAGCTCGGTGGGATGGAACCGGCCCTCGATCTTCTCCACGTACTTCTTGTCCTGGATGACCGAGAGGATCGAGGCGTACGTCGACGGCCGGCCGATGCCGTCCTCCTCCAGCTCCTTGACCAGCGAGGCCTCGGTGAACCGCGGCGGTGGCTGAGTGAAGTGCTGCTCGGAGAGGAGTCCCTGGCCCACCAGCCTCAGCCGGTCGCCCTCGGCGAGCTCGGGAAGCTGCACGTTGCCCTCGTCGGCGCGCGGCTCCTCGCCCTCCTTCTGCTTGTCCTCCTCGTCGGTGGTCGGCGCCATCCCATACACGGCCAGATAGCCGGCGAACTTGAGGATCGAGCCCGCCGCCCGGAACGTCGCGCGCCCGGCGGAGACCTCCACCGTCGTCTGGTCGTAGACCGCAGGCTTCATCTGACACGCCACGAAGCGGTTCCAGATGAGCTCGTAGAGCCGCGCCATGTCCGGCTCGAGGAATGGCCGCACCCGGTCGGGCGTCCACTCCATCGACACCGGGCGGATGGCCTCGTGCGCATCCTGGGCGCTCTTCCGGCTCTTGTAGACCATCGGCTCATCGGGCAGCGCGTCCTTCCCGTAGGTGTCGGCGATGAACGCGCGCGCGGCCTTCACCGCGTCGTCGGAGAGCCGCACGGAGTCGGTGCGCATGTAGGTGATGAGCGCGGTCTGCCCCTCGTCACCGAGCTCCACGCCCTCATACAGCCGCTGGGCGAGGGTCATCGTCTTCTTGGCGGTGAAGTGGAGCCGGTTCGCAGCCTCTTGCTGGAGCTTGCTGGTGATGAACGGCGCCGCGGCATTCCGGCGGCGCTCGCGGCGCTCCACGGTCTCCACCCGGTAGTCGGCCTTCCGCAGCTCCTCGAGCAGCGCGTCGGCGGTCGCCTTGTCCGCGACCTCGGCCTTCTTCCCGTCGAGCTTCGCGAGCCGGGCGCGGAACGGCGGCGGCGACTTCCCCTCGAGCTCGGCCTCCAGCGTCCAGTACTCCACCGGGACGAAGGCCTTGATCTCGCGCTCTCGCTCGACGATCAGCCGGACCGCGACCGACTGCACCCGGCCCGCGGAGAGGCCGCGCCGCACCTTCTTCCAGAGCAGCGGGCTGATCTGGTAGCCCACGAGCCGATCGAGGATCCGCCGGGTCTGCTGCGAGTCGTACATCTTCTGATCGAGCGCGAGCGGGTGGGCGATGGCCTCCTGGATCGCCTTCTTGGTGATCTCGTTGAACAGCACGCGAACCGCGTCGGGGTGCCGGAGCTCCTCGCTCAGATGCCAGGCGATCGCCTCGCCCTCGCGATCGGGGTCGGTGGCGAGGTAGACGCGTTCCGCGCCCGCCGCCGCCTTCTTCAGCTCACCGAGCGCCTTCTCCTTGCTCGGAATGACGTGGTACTCGGGCCGGAAGTCGTGCTCCACGTCGATGCCCATCTTGCTCTTGGGCAAGTCCTTCACGTGGCCCACCGACGCCTTCACCGCGTAGCCTGTGCCCAGGTACTTCTTGATGGTCTTCGCCTTGGCGGGTGACTCCACCACCACGAGGTAGCGGCCACCGCGGCGCGGGGCGGGTGTGGCGCCGGCCTGAACCACGGCCAGGGTCCGCTTCTTCGTGGCGGTCTTCGCCGGAGCGGTCTTCCTGGCCTTCGCCGCCGGGGCGGACTTGCGGCCCAGAGGCTTCTTCGCCTTCTCGGCCGGGGCTGTCCCGGTGTCGACCTTTTTGGTTCGTGTCGTCGGCATTTCTCTCCTCACACCCGTTGGTACCTTCGTCCAGGGCCCTGTACCACCAGGCCCAGGAGCTCCAGCTCGCACAGCGCGCTCACCACTCCGCCGGGCTCCATCCCCGCGCGGTCCTCCAGCTCCTCGACGTCTCGCGGCTCCCGGTCGACCAGCGCGTACAGCTGCGCCGCCGGCCCGGACAGGCCCGGCATCGGCCCCGGCTCCACCATCCCGGGCGGTGGCGGCGTGAGGCCGAGTCCCACGGCTCGCAGCGCGTCGAGCGGCTCGATGCACAGCCGCGCGAGACCGCACGCCACCAGCTGGTTGCAACCCAGCGCCGCCTCCGCCCAGGTCTCTCCCGGACAGGCGAGGATGGGCCGGCCCTGAACTCGGGCCGCCGCCACGGTGTGCATCGTCCCGCTGTGCCTGCCCGCCCGGAGCACCAGGACCGCATCGGATGCACCGGAGATGAGTCTGTTTCGCCGGGGAAACGTGTGCGTGCTCGCGCGGATTCCCGGAGGCATCTCGCTGTACACCGCCCCGCCCCCGTCGAGGATCAGCGGCACGAGGCGCGCCTGCGCGGGGTCCACCTCGTCCAGCGCCGAGCCGAGGAACGCCCAGGTCTCGCCGCCCACGTCCAGCGCTCCGAGGTGGCAGGAGCGGTCCACGCCCACCGCGGCCCCGGACACGACGCCGGCTCCGGCGCCGGCCACCGCCGCGGCGAACGCCCGGACCCGGTGGAGGTAGCCCTGCTCCGGGTGCCGCGTGCCCACCATCGCGAGCCTCCGCCGCGGTCGACAGGCGGTCCCCCGCATGAACAGCACCGGGGGCGCATCGCGAACCTCGGCGAGGCGCTCCGGGTAGCCCGGGTCTCCGGGGTGAAGCACCTCCATGCGCCCGCGGAAGGCCCGCTCGCGGACCTCGTCGGCCACCGCGCGGAGCGACCCCGCGGCCCGGATCCGCTCACGGACGAGGTCGCTCGCCGGAAGGCCGTCCACCCAGTCCCGGGTCGGGGTGTCCAGGAGGTCCGCCCAGCGCCCGGCGGCCCACTGCCGCACCCCGCCGAGGCCGATGCTGCCGATGCCGGGCACGGCCCAGAGGGCCAGCAGGGCGTGTCGTTCGGCGCTGGGAAGAGGTCGGGTGTCCATCGCGGGCCCGCCCCTGCCAGTCCCGGGCCACCTATATAGAAGTGGGGGGACCGGCCGGAAGCGGCGGCGAGACATAAGCGCCCGACACCACCTGGTCAAGCAAGGGTCCCCCGCGGGGCACCCTCCGGATTGCAGATTTACCGAGTGATGCCGGCTGTTTGGGCGCCACCGGCGCGCAGCTCGACGCGGTCCCCGACCACCACCTCGCGGTACGACCGGAGCAGCAGACAGGTGGTGACGGCCTCGCGGACGTCCACCGCCATGCAGCGCCCCACCTCCTCCACCGGGAGGCTCAGGTCCTGGTTGGCGCTCGGATCGACTCCGACGTCGGACAGGATGGGGTCCGCCTGGCGGATGACGGTGAAGACGTTGCCGACCTGGACGCCCTGGGTGCTGCCGGCGTCGACCAGGACCCGCACCTGCTCGCCGGCCATGGTGAGGGACGTCTCGAGCTGGGCCACCACCATCAGGTTTTGCAACGAGACTGCGTTGGCCACCGGGGAAACCGTCTCGAACAGCCGCTCGCGGGCGGGCCCGATGCGCGCCCCGCGGCCGATCTCGTCGAACGACTTCTCGAGGGTGGCGCGGACCTTGGGGTCGCTGGTGCGATTCACCTTCACCGTGCCGAGCACCTGGGTCTGGTAGCCGAGGAACTTGCCGGACCGCGGGTGGTAGACCTTCCCCACCGTCCGGTAGACGAGGTAGCTCGCGCCCACCTGGACCGCGCTCCTGTCCTTGAAGTCCAGGTACACGATGTCCGGCGGCGAGAGCATCTCCGACTCGGCGTAGCTGGCCACCAGGGTGCCCGCAGCCTCGATCTCCTTCGGGGTGGCGAAGCCGTCCTTGAGGATGATCTCCTTGGTCTTGGTCTCCACCGGGAGGCGGACCATCTGGACGTCGTCGTCGCCCTCGACGGCCTGGCCGGCCTGCAGCTCGTCATCGTCGCCGGTCACCTGCTCGGCGCGCGCGGGCGTCTCCTCACCGTTGCCCGGATAGAAGCGGACCTGGTTGCCCGGGTAGATCCAGTGGGGGTTGGCGATCTGCGGGTTGTAGGACCAGACCTTCGGCCAGTACCACGGACTGCCGAGGTACTTGCTGGAGAGGTCCCAGAGCGTGTCGCCCTTCTCCACGGTGTGGACCTGCGACGGGCCCTCGGGCGGCGCGGTCTGGACCTGTCCCTGTTCGGGCGGCGGACGCTGGGTTTGCGGCTGCTGCACCTCGGTGCCTTCCACCTCGGAGCTGCCGCCTGTCTGAGCCTGGGCCCGGACGGCGGAGGCAGCGAGGAGGCACAGCATCAGCAACGGCACTCTCATCAGGGTGTCCTCGGAATTCGGGCCAGGCGCGCCTGGGCCTCTGTGGCCGCCGGCGTCCCGGGAAAGTTCGTCACCAGCCGCGCGAGCAGGGTGCGCGCCTCCGCAGTCTGCTTGAGGCGCATCCGGCACTCGGCGAGCTTGAGCATTGCCTGCTGGACCACGTCTCCGGCCGGGTAGCGCTGGAGCACGCTCTCCAGCAGCTTCGCCGCGCGGGCCGGCTCGTCCTGACCGAGCTCTCCCAGCGCTGCGAGGTAGAGCGCGTCGTCCGCGCGCGGGTCCTTGGGATGAGCGTCGGCGAAGCGGGTCATCCGCTCGACGCCACCGCCGAGGTTCCCGGTGCGCAGCGCGTCCTGCGCCTGCGCGAACTCTCCGTCGAGCTGCGTGGCGTCCGGCGCATCACTCGCGACGGGAGCGGACCGGCCGAGCGCCGCGACCAGCTCGGCGTCGGGCTCCTGCACGCTCGTCCGCACGTCAATGGGCGGGGCGCGGTCGGCGCGCGGCTTCAGCTTCACCACCGCCAGCGAGGGAATCTCCGAGCCGGTCGGCGTGGGTGACGGGGCGGCCGCCAGCAGCGGTCCGAGGGGCTGCTGTCCGGCACGGGCGACGGCGCGATCGGTCTCCAGGGCCTGCACCCGCTCGAACAGCTTGAGGTTCTCGTCCTGGAGCTGCTTCACCGAGGCCTGCAGCGTCCGCACCTCGCTCTTGCTCGCGGTGTCCGAGGCACAGCCCATCGCGCAGGGAACGAGCAGCGTCAGGACGGTCGAAGGGCGGACGCGGAGCACGGGAACACGAGGGATTTCCCGAGTCTACGGACCGCGTTCGAGGAGGGTCAAGAAAGGGCGCCCGGTGCGATGAACGCAAGGTGGCGGCCCGTCCCACCCCGGTCCCTGCGGTGCGAGAAGAAGCGCTCAGCGTCGCAGGCCGTGCATCCGGGCACGTCCTCGATGTGGGCGGGCTCGATCCCGGCCTGTTGCAGTGTCAGGCGGACCGCCCGCCGGAGGTCCAGATGGGCCCGCGGGCCATGCCGCTGCACGACGTCCGCCCCGAAGGCGTCGGCGAAGCGCCCGGCGAGGTCCACCCCCACCTCGTAGCAGCAGACGCCGATGCACGGGCCGATGGCGGCACGGAGCGTGCCGGGTCCGGCCCCCTCCTTTGCCAGCGTCTGGACCGCCGCCTCGGCGATGCGGCCCACCGTCCCTCGCCATCCGGAGTGCACGGCGGCGACGTGTACGCCGTCCTCGCTGCCAAGGAGGATGGGAACGCAGTCCGCGGTTCGGATGCCCACCCACGCGCCGGCGGCCTCGGTCCACAGCGCGTCAGCCTCGGGGAGCTCGCCCGGCCCGCCCCGGACCACCCGCGTGCCATGCACCTGCTCGGCGAGCACCAGCTGGTCCGGGGACAGTCCGGCGGCCCGCGCCAGCCTCAGCCGGTTCTCACGGACGTCAGGGCCGGGCTCTCCCGCCGGCCCCAGGTCGAGGGAGGCGCGCTTCCCCGTGCTCACCCCGCCCGAGCGCAAGGTGAAGCCATGCCGGAAGGGGAGACTCCGGGCGACGAGGAAGAGCGCGCTGTCCACAACCGGTCCGGAAGACTACCTCGGAAGGCCCGTCCCCGCGGCGGCGGGCCTCAGGCCCCCGGGATGGTCAGCGCGCGGAGCAGCGTGCTCTCCTCGCGGTTCTGCAGCCGGATCTGCACGCGGAGCAGGATGGTGCTGCCGGGCTTCGCGTCCTTGAGCAATCGCGACAGGTCGTCGGCCGAGCCGATCTTCTTGCCCCCGGCCTCGGTGACCACCATGCCCGGCGCGAGCTCGGCCGCGTCGGCCGGCGAGCCCGGCTGAACCTCGGTGATGACCGCGCCCTTGGTGGGCAGACCGTTCGCCTCCGCGGTGCGGGGGTCGATGGTCTGGAGCGTGAGGCCGATGCGCTGCCGGTTGCTCTCGTCCTTCTGGCTCTTGCCGCCCGGCCGCGGGCCGCGGGCGTCGCCGACCTTGTCCAGATCTCCGGGGCGCGAGGTCAGGGTGACCTTCACGTCCTGGCTCTTGCCACCGCGGACGACGCCGAGGGTCACCGTCGCGCCCGGCGGGCGGAGCGCCACGTTGCGGGACAGCGCCGAGCTGCTCTCGACCTTCTTCCCGTCGAGCGAGACGACCACGTCGTCTCCCTTGAGGCCGGCCTTGTCACCGGGGCTGTTCTTGGTGACCTCGTTGATCAGCGCGCCCGACGACTGGGACACGTTGAGCGCCTTCGCCAGCTCCGGGGTGAGGTTCTGGAGCTTCACGCCGATGTAGCCGCGGGTGACCTTCCCGTTCTTCTCCAGCTGGGGGATGAGCGCCTTGGCGAGGTTGCTGGGAACCGCAAACCCGATGCCCGCGCCACCGCTCACGATGGCGGTGTTGATGCCGATGACCTCACCGCGGAGGTTGAACAGCGGACCGCCCGAGTTGCCGGGATTGATGGCGGCGTCGGTCTGGAGGAAGTCGTCGTACTGGGTGGCGCCGATCTCGCGCGCCTTGGCGCTGAGGATGCCCGCGCTGACGCTGGAGGCCAGACCGAACGGGTTGCCGATGGCGACGACCCAGTCACCCACCCGCACCGCGTCGGAATCGCCGAGCTTGACGTAGGGAAGGTTGCTGGGCGGCGCCTTCAGCTTGATGAGGGCGATGTCGGTCAGCGGGTCGGTGCCGAGCACCTCGGCCTCGAGCGCGCGCCCGTCGTCGAACCGGACGCGGATGTTGAACGCGCCCTCGACCACGTGGTTGTTGGTGAGGATGTAGCCGCGGGGATCGATGACGAACCCGCTGCCCGCCCCCTGGCGAACCTGGGGACGGCTCCCGCGGCCGCGGCCGAAGAACTGCTCGAAGGGATCGTCACTGCCGCTGTCGTCCTTCTCGACGCGGGAGGTGACGTCCACGTTGACCACCGCGGCCTTGACGCTGTCCACCAGCGGGGCCAGCGAGGGCAACGCGGCGGCCTGGGGCGCGGCCTGTCCCGGGCTACTGACCTGACCGGGCGGGGGTGGAGGCGTGTCCGCGCGAGCGGGAACGCCATGGAGAAGAGGCACGGCAAGAAGGCCGGAGGCGAGGAGCGCCGCCGGCGCCAGGAGGCGACGGAAACCGTTCATGTCGAGACCCAACCTAAAGGGCGCCGGAGGCGGCGCAAGCCAGACTGCGAGTACTGGGCCTGTCCTTGAACAGCCCTGGCCGGCCGGTTCTTCCCCCACCCCGTGGCGAACGGGCTCACTCCCGGAAGTGGGTGAGACTCAGGTCCGGAAACAGGGCGTCACGGTTTTCCAGCGCGTGCACCCGCAACGGATCGACGGTCCGCGCCCGAACCGCGCGAACCAGCTCGAGGAACGCCGACAGGTGCTGCTGGACCCGGGCCCGGGCGTAGGCGGTGACGGTTCCGCTGCGGAGGATGAAGGCGAAGTCAGAGGACTGGGCGAGGAGCAGCTCGCGGAAGGCCTGCACCAGCGCCCGTCCCTCGATTCCGGCTTCCCGCTGCAGGCGAGCGAAGGGGGCGAGCATCTGCGCGCAGCCGTACAGCGCCTGGGGAATCCAGTCGTTGACCGGGTCGAGCCACATCGAGGCGTGTCCGTGCTCGCCCCAGCTGCTCTCGACCGGCGAGACCACCTGCGCCTCCGGCCAGGCGGTGAGATCGTCCACCGGCGTCACGACCGGCAGCGCCGCGGAGGCGGCCTCGCGGAAGAGAGCCTCGAGGAACGCCGGGCCCTCGAACCACCAGTGCCCGAAGAGCTCGGCGTCGTAGGGAGCGACGACGAGCGGGTCGCGCTCCATCCGGGTCTCGAGCGCCGCGGTCCGCTCCTTCACGCGGGCGACGAAGTGACGAGCGTGCTCGCGGGCGCGGGCGAACGCGGGCTCGGGGGACCAGATCTCCTTGTCCGGACCTCGGCCGGTGATGCGGTGGTACTTGAAGCCGGTGGCACGGCGCGGTCGCCCCGGGCCCACGACCGGGACGAGCGCGTCCTCCGGAAGGTCCCAGCCGATGTCCCGGTAGAAGTCCCGGTACACCGGGTCGGCGGGGTAACCCACCTCGGCGCTCCACACCTGCTCCGAGGCGTCAGGGTCGCGCGCGTACACCGCCACGCCCGATGGCGTGAAGACGGGAGCGTGCACGCCGAGCAACGGCCGGGGCTCGGCGTCGGCCAGGCCGTGGGCGTCGAGGAAGGTGAAGCGAAGCTCCTCCTCGGCCAGCACCCGGTCCAGCCCCGGGTAGTAGCCGCACTCGGGCAGCCAGAGACCGGTGGGCCGTCGCCCCAGCGCGCGCGCGTGCTCGTCCGCGCCCACCGCCACCTGGGCGCGGACGGCCTGCGGTGACGGACGGAGGAGCGGGAGGAACCCGTGCGTCGCTCCCGAGGCCAGGAGCTCCAGCAGCCCCCGGTCGCGGAGCGCGGCGAAGGCGGGCAGCAGCTCACCCCGGTAGCGCTCGCCCCAGAGGGCCGCCAGCCGCTCCAGCCGGTCCCGGTAGAACCGGGCCACGGCGTTCACCGCGTCATCGCCTCGCGTCCGGCGGACCTCGCGCTCGGCGAGCCCCTGCTGTCGCTCGATACGGCGGCCGATGCGAGCGCGCAGGAGCGGGTCCTGGAGCATCGCCACCAGTGTCGGGCTGAGCGAGAGCGTGAGGCGCACCGGAACCCGCTCGTCCGCGAGGCGCTCGAGGAGGTCGAGCAGCGGCAGGTAGCATTCCAGCACCGCCTCGCGGAGCCACTCCTCCTCGAGGTGGTCCTCGTCGTCCGGGTGCCGGACGTAGGGAAGGTGGGCGTGGAGCACGAGGAGGAGCGCACCGCGCGGCGGTCGCATCACCCGTGTCGCCTCAGTTCCGCCCCGAGCGCGGGCCTCCGGACTGACCGGAACCCTCGCCGGGCCCACGCGCTCCGGAGCTGGTGGGCAGCGGAACCCGTCGCGGCGAGTCGAGCGGCTCGTGGCGCGGCACCGAGGGCGTGGACGGCGCCGGAGCTGCCGAGAGGGGCTCGGACCAGGGAAGCCGGAGCGTGCGCACCTCGAGCTGGGTCGAGACGCGCCCCGGTGGCAGGCGTCGCGAGGCGCTGCGGGAGCCGACCGGCCGGGTCCAGCCGTCGCGTCCGAGCAGCAGCACCTCGGCGGTGTACTCCTGGCCGGAGGTGAGGCCCGTCACGTAGGTGCTCCGGCTGCTGAGCGGCAGCTCCAGGGTCCGGTCCAGGTCCGCGCCGCGATGGAGGCGCAAGAGAAGCCGCGGCTCGCGCAGCCCCAGGGCGGCGCCGCGCTCCAGTTCCCGGCGGAAATCCCAGAAGACGAAGAGGGTCGTCGGGTCACGCACCAGGAGCACGGGGGCGTCGGTCCCCACCTCGCGCGGGGAGGCGAAGGGCCCGGGCTCGAACGGCTCCGGAGTGGAGGGCGTCCGCCGCGGTCGCCGGGGGGTCGCCGGCGTCTCGAAGAAGTTCGCTTCGATCGGGACCTCGGCGGCGAGCGGGGGAGCTGTCCTCTGCCGGGCGGCACGGCCCGGCTCTCCGTTGCCCGGCGGACCCGGGCGTACCGGTGGGGGTGGCTGGCGGCTGCTCCTGCGCGAGACGGTCTCGGGGCGGCTCTCGCGCGCCGCGGGCGCGGAGGGGGACGGGGAAGACGGGGACCCGGCCGCCTCGGGCGCGGGTCGCGCCTTGCCGGGGCTCGACGGCGCGGCCCCGCTCGCCGCGGCATCGCTCCGGACCCGTCCCTTGCGGCCGGGCGGAAAGTCCACCACCCGGACCTTGCTCCCGCCGTGGGCCACCACCGCCTCGGCGGCCTCGCGCAGGCGCTGGAGAGGCTCGCGGAGGACGGACCGGAGCGCCTCGAGAAGCTGGGCCTTGGTGCGGAGTCGGCTGTGACCCTTCCCGAGGTGCTTCCGCGCGAGCTCCCGGAGCCGCTCCACGCTCAGCTTCTTCAAGTCGTCCATCGCTGGTCCGAAGGTGTGTTCTCCACCCCGGCCCCGCCGCTTACGCGTCGGTGACGCCTCCGGTCAACGTCTCCCGGAACATGTGTCATCCTCGGGCTGCTGCCCGTGATGACCGATCCTCCAGCCGTCCTCCTGGCCGGGTTCGACGTGTGGCCAGGGCCCTCCGCGTGGGCACGGCGGATCACGGAGGGCGTGCGGGCGAGCGCGAATCGACACCGGGTGCTCACGCTCTCGCTGCGGAGCCAGACCCTCCCCCATACCGAGTCGCTCTTCGGGGCTCGCGTCCTGCGCGTCCCCCCCGGCCCCGGCTCGCTGCTCGAGCAGGTGGAGGCGTTCGGACGCGCGGTCCAGCGCCAGCTGGATTCGGACGCGCACGTCCTGGTCCACACCGCCGACCCCCTGGTGGGCGCCGCGGTGATCTCCCACCCGCGCCGGCCGGTGCTCCTCTACGAGGCGCGGCGGCTCCCCTCCTCCGAGTTGCCGCTGCTGCTCAGCCGGGGACGGGACGCGGCGGTGCTGGAGCAGGCGCTCCGCCGCTGGGAGCGGCAGTGCCTGAGCGAGGCCGACGCGGTGCTGGTCACGACCCAGACCCGCGCCGAGGAGATCCGGGCCGGCGGTCGGCAGGGCGAGCTCCATCTCGTTCCCGATGGGGTCGAGCCCGGACCGCTCCTTTCCCGGCTGCCGGGAGCGTTGCGCATCCGACACGTGGGTTGGGACCTGTCGAGCGCCGGACTCCGCATGCTCCTCGACGCGCTCCACGTGGTCGGACCCGGCGCGCGGCTCCACCTCGTCCAGCCCCGGAGCAAGCCGTGGGACCCGGCGATCCAGCGAGAGGTGAGCGCCGCGGCGAGGTCGGGCGCGGTGACGTCCGGACCTCCGGGCGCGCTGCCGGGCAGCTGGGCCGATGTCGAGGTCCTCTCGGGACTGGGGCGTGATGCGCGTGCGCCGGCGATGCTCGCCGACGCGCTCGAGGCATACGCCCGGGGGCGGCCGGTGCTGGCCGCGGACTCCGAGGTTGCCCGGGCGGACCTCCCCTCGGGATGCACCGTCTTCTTTCCCGGCGCGGACGGCGAGGCGCTCGGGGAAGCGCTGGCGGCGCTCGGCTCCAGCGCGGACCTCCTCGCGCAGTCGGGGGCAGAGGCGCGGGCGTACGTGGAACGACGACATGATGGGGCGCGGGTGCGAGGCCTGCTCCGAGATCTCTACCGCGCACACGGTGCTGCGCCCGCGGCCTGGTCCCCGGCGTCGGGTGCGTGGAGACCGTCGCTGCCGGTCGGCTGGAGTGGGTCTCCCCGAGTGCCGGGCGACCGAACACCGGAGGGCACCGACCCCGGCACGCCCTCCGGAGGGTTCGGGTAAGCTCGATCCCTCCTGATGGAGCGCCGAGTCCTCATCGTCGAGAGCCAGAACGAGTTCGCCCTGAGCATGGCATCCGTGCTCCGGTCGGCCGGTTTCCAGACCGCGACCGCCGAGAACGCCGCCGACGCGCAACGCGAGCTCGAGCTGCGTCGCCCGGATCTGGTCGTGCTTCGCGCCGAGCTGCCGGACCAGTCCGGGTTCGTGCTGTGCGGGCAGATCAAGAAGGGGCGCTTCGGGCAGAACCTACCGGTGCTGCTCCTCTCCTCGGACGTGGGGCAGGAGGGGCTCGCGCAGCACTCGCAGGGGCCGAGCGCCGCCGACGGCTACCTCACCATCCCGTTCGAGATGGGCGAGCTGGCCGAGATCACCCACGGCATCCTTCCTCCGCTTCTGGCGGGCGGCGACGACATGGACCGCTCGCTGGACGAGGCGCTGACCGGCGAGAGTCATCCCACGCCGACGCGGGAGATGCCTCCGGCTCCGCCGCCGCTCCGGGCGCCGCCCCCGGGAAGCCCACCGCGGCTGCCGCGGCGCGAGCGGCGGAGCGCCTTCACCGAGGAGGACCGGGCGTTCCTCGACCGGACCTTCGCCTCCATCGCGGACCGGAAGGCCGAGCTGCTCGCCGAGTCGCAGAAGCTGCGGCGCACGCCGCCGCGACGCGAGGCGATGGGAACTCCGGAAGGGAAGATCCAGATCCTCCGCGACGAGCTGAAGCTCCGCGAGGCACAGCTGGCCCGCATCTCGGAGATCTGGACGGTCCGCGAGCGGGAGCTCCTCAGCGTCGAGGACCGGCTCCACGAGAAGGACGTCGAGCTGCAGGGCCTGAAGATGCAGGTGGACGACCTGCTCCGGCGCTTCAACGAGGCGCAGGCCGCGATGATCCAGAAGGAGCGGGAGCACGGGGCGACCGTCGACGATCTCCTCCTCCAGAAGTTTGCCACCGAGAAGGACCTCATCGAGGTGGTGGCGTCCAAGGAGAAGGACGTCGCCCATCTCCGCCGTGACCTGGTCGCCCGCGAACAGGAGCTGGCCGAGAAGGGCCAGGCGGTGGAACGAGGCCTGGGAGAGATCGAGCGGCTGGAGCGGGCCATGGGCGTGGCCACGCTCGAGTTCGAGGTGAAGGAGCAGACGCTCTCCAGCGGCCTGGCGACGATGACCGGCCGGGCGGAGACCGCGGAGCGCGACCTTGCGGAGACGCGCGCCGCCCTGCAGCGGACGACGCAGGAGCGCGACAGTCACGACGCGGAGAATTCTGGCCGCATCGCGGAGCTGGAGAAGACGCTGGCCGAGACGCGCGCCGAGCGCGAGTCGACGGTGCAGGCGCTGGACACGCGGGCCCAGAAGGGCGAGGGCCGCGCGGACCGGGCCGAGGCCGAGCTGGCCCGCCTCACCCAGGAACACGAGCAGGCGGAGGCGAGAAACACCACGCAGGTGCAGGGTCTGGAGCAGCGGCTGTTCGGCGCCGAGACCGCGGGAGAGAACCTCAGGCTCGAGCTGGACCACCTCGGCAAGCAGATGACGGATCGCCTCGCCGAGCGCGACGCCCGGACGGCGGCGCTGGAGCGAGAGCTGGCCCAGGCGCACGAGCAGCGCGAGACCGTCGAGGCCGAGATGCACGCCCAGGTGCAGGCGAAGCTCGAGCGCATCGGCGAGCTGGAGGGCGAGCTCGAGTCGACCCGCGCGCACCTCGAGGAGCGCGAGAGCGAGCTGACCGGCAAGGTGAAGAGCCTCACCGGAAAGCTGGCCGAGACCACCGCGGCGCTGGAGGCGGAGCGGAGCGCCAGGGCCCAGGTGGAGGCGGAGCGGGGCCGGCTCAAGGAGACGCTCGCCCGGACCGAGGACGCGCTGGCGACGGCGCAGGAGCAGCTCGCGGAGCGGGCGCAGCAGGCGCAGGAGTTCGTGCGGGAGCTCGAGGAGGCGGACGGGCAGCTGCGCGATGCCCGGGCCCGGGGAACGGAGCTGGAGGGCAAGGTGGCCGCGTTGGAGGCGGCGAAGCTCGCGCTGGACGGTGAGCTCTCGGCGACGCAGCAGCTCCTCAACGACAGCCAGGCCTCGCTCGACCGCGCCGAGCACCTGGTGGTGGACACGCGGGGACAGCTGGACGCGACGGCCGCCGAGCTGGCACAGGAGCGGGAGCGGCACGGTGGGACGCGGGCCGAGCTCGCGTCCACGTCGCAGGCGCGCGCCGCGCTCGACGCGGACCTTGCGAAGACGCAGGACGAGCTGGCGGACCACGTCGAGCTGCTCTCGCTGACGAAGCAGGAGCTGGGCACGCGGGTCGGCGAGGTGACCCGGCTATCGGGGCAGCTCGCGCAGACCGAGGACGCCCGGGCAGACGTGGAGGAGAAGCTGCGAGAGCTCCAGGATTCTGCCGCGCGGCAGGAGGAGCTGCTCCGCGGCGACCTGGCCGGGCTCACCACGCAGCTGAACGAGGCGCGGGGGCGGCTGGCCGAGTCGACGAACGAGCGGACGCGGGAGCGCGAGGCGGCGGCGCGTGATGCGCAGGCGAAGGGTGAGCAGCTGAAGCAGGCCGAGGCGCGGTTCAAGGAGTTCACCGAGGCGGCGGGGCGCCGGCAGACCGAGCTGTCGCAGAAGCTGGCGACGGCGACGCGGGAGACGTTGACGCTGAAGACCGAGCTGGGCGGCCGGGTGGATCAGCTCTCGGCGCAGCTGGCCCAGGCGCAGAGCGAGCGGGACAAGGCGCGGGCCGAGCTGGGGGCGGAGCTGGAGTCCGTGCGGGCGCGGGCCGGGGAGCTCGAGGCGGAGCTGTCCAGCGAGCGGGCGGAGGCGGCGGGCCGGGAGCAGGCGCTGCTGGAGCGGGCGGAGGCGGGGGAGCGGCAGGCGCAGGAGACGGGGGCGCAGCTCGGGGCGCGGGTGGCGGAGCTGGAGGAGGCGAGCGCGCAGGCCCTGGCCGAGCGGGACGAGGCGGCGCAGCGGGCCGCGGCGCGGGAGGGCGAGGCGCGGACGGCGGTCGCGGAGCGGACGCGGGTCGAGCGGGAGCTGGGCGGGCGGGTGCAGGCGGCGGAGGCGCGGGCGGCCGACGCGGCGGGGCGGCTGGCCGCGGCGGAGAAGGCGCGGAAGGAGATCGAGGTCCGGGCGCTGGCCGAGCGCGAGGAGCTGGTGGGGAAGCAGCGAGCGGAGCTGGAGCGGCGGGACGCGGCGAAGGCGCAGGAGGTGGCGCGGCTGCAGCAGTCGGTGCAGGAGCGGGCGCGTGCGCTGAAGGTGGCCGAGCTCGAGCTGGCGCGGCTGAAGGCGCGCGCGGCGCCGGCGGGGTCGACGGCCACGGGCGCGAACGTGGTGGTGCAGCGCCCTGCCCCGGCACCCGCGGCGGCCTCGAAGTCGGCCCCGCCGACCGACGGCGACGAGGCCTGGCAGAAGCTGGTCGACGAGCTCGACAAGCCCTGAGGTCTCAGAGAACTCGTTCGAGCCTCGTTCGAGGCCGACCACGGGCCCGGCGGACGCGAGCGCTTCCGGCCAAGCCCCGGGTCCACGGGCGAGGCGGGTCGCAGAGAACTCGTCTTCGAGCTCAGGCGCCGGGACGGAACCACGGAACCCCCCGAGAACCCGATGGGTTTCGTGGTCTCAGAGAACTCGTTTCCGCTCGTCCGGCGGGTCTCGAGGAGCCCCGGAAAACGGGTGTGATCGACGCCTCAGAGACCTCGTCCGAGCTCTCGTTCCTCGACGACTCTTCTTTTTCAGTCGGGGACGAACTCCTCGGAAGCGAGGGGTCACTGCTTCCGGCGGTGATGACGGGGCCTGCTGGGCGAGTCGCGGACGCCCCGGAGGTCACCGGCGGCCCCCTCGGGAATCGACCCGCGGACGGCGCTGCCGGTGACCGATCAGCTCTAGAGCGTGGCCCGGGCCTCGCGCAGCACGTCGCGGAAACTGAGGGTCGAGACTGCCTGCCACACCCCGCCCGTCTCACCCGCGGCGCGCATCTCCTCGCGAAGCCGGACACTTGCCCGGGCCAACGCACGGACGAGGACCCACCCGATGAGGAACAGGAGTCCGCCGGGCAACAGCAGCGCCACCACACCCACCCCCGTCTTCAGCCCGCGCGACCTCACGTTTGCACCTCGCGGAGCCTCGGCCGGGCTCCGTCCACGACCCTGCTTTGCACGCGCCGGACCAGCGTTCGTGCCCGGCTGCCGCACCTCTGATATCCACGAGATGCGCATCGGCCGTGCGGCCGGCACGAAACAGGGACGGCACTTCACCGTGGAAAATTCGGTCACACCCCCGCCCTCTTCTACAGGGGTGTCCGGAGGGTTCACCTCCGTGACAGACGCGCTCGGCCGCCTCGAGGCGACCGGGTACCTGGCATCGACCGAGATCGCCACCGCGGCGTTTCTCGCCGACCGCCTGGAGAAGCCGGTGCTGGTCGAAGGTCCGGCGGGTGTCGGAAAGACGGACTTCGCCCGCGCCCTTGCCCAGGCCCTCGGCAGACCCCTCATCCGCCTCCAGTGCTACGAGGGCCTGGACGAGGCCAAGGCGCTGTACGAGTGGGAGTACGCGAAGCAGCTGCTCTACACGCAGATCCTGAAGGACAAGCTCGGTGAGTCACTCGCCGGCGCGGCCACCCTGACCGAGGCCGCAGACCGCATCGCGGCGTCGGACGCGGTGTTCTTCTCCGAGCGCTTCCTGTTGCCCCGTCCGGTGCTCCGGGCCTTGCTTTCGGACAAGCCGGCGCTGCTGCTGGTGGACGAGGTGGACAAGGCCGACCCCGAGTTCGAGGCCTTCCTGCTCGAGGTGCTCGCGGACGCCGCGGTGACCATCCCCGAGCTCGGGACGCTCCGGGCAAAGTTCCCACCGCGCGCGGTGCTGACCTCCAACGCTGCTCGGGAGCTCTCGGACGCGCTGAAGCGTCGGTGTCTCCACCTCCACATCGATTTTCCAGATCGCGAGCGAGAGCTTCGCATCGTCCGGAGCCGGGCGCCGGAAGTGCCCGCCGCACTCGCCGCCCAGGTCGTCTCGGCCGTGGAGCGGATCCGGCGCATCGAGCTCAAGAAGCCACCCTCCGTCAGCGAGACGCTGGACTGGGCGCGGAGCCTCGTGCTCCTCAACGCCGAGACTCTCTCGCCCGAGCTGGTCGCCTCGACGCTCAACGTGGTCCTCAAGCACGCGTCCGACGTGGAGAAGGTGCGGAGCCAGCTCGGGCAGATCGCCGCGCCGTGACCACCGCCGGTCCGGGCACGCTCGGGCTGCCCGAGCGCACCGGGCGAGAGCTCGAGGCGCTCGCCGCCCGGATCGGCACCGAACGCGCGACGGCCCTGGTGGAGGCCATCCGCCGCACCGGCGAGGTCGAGGCGGTCACCCGGGGCCTGCTCCGGATCGAGGAGGCGCTGCTCGCGGCGCCAGGAGCCGAGGCCCTCGCCACGCGGCTGGTCCTGGCCAGCGAGTCCATCCAGCGGTTGCTGCAGCGACGTCCCGGCCTGCTCCGCTGGGTTCACCGCAGTGCCAGCACGCCTGTCCCGCTCGACGCGGCCGCACTGGCTGGACGGCTCGATGCGTTCCTCCGCCGTGGTGGGGACGAAGGCCCCGCCGAGCTGCTCCGGCGGCTGCGGCGCTTCAAGGCGCGCCAGGCGCTGCGGCTCGCCGCGCGTGACCTGTGGCTGGGGGCGCCGATGGAGGCGCTGGGGCGGGAGCAGACCGCTCTGGCCGAGGCACTACTGCAGGCTGCCCTGCCCCACCTCGAAGCGCCGCTGCGGAGGCGGTACGGGGCACCGTCGCCGGAGGGCTTCGTGGTGCTCGGCCTGGGAAAGCTCGGCGGGGACGACCTCAACTGGAGCTCGGACATCGACCTGGTGCTGGTGCACCGGGGCGACGGCATGACCGAAGGCGGCACCGCCGGATCCGTGCCGACCGTCACCTACTACACCCGGCTCACCGAGGCGCTTGCCCGGACGATGTCCATGGTCACCGAGGACGGTTTCTGCTTCCGCGTCGACCTGGACCTGCGGCCGCAGGGCCGGGCCGGGGCGGCCGTGAGCTCGCTCCCGTCGATGCTGCAGTACTACGAGCAGCAGGGGCGCACGTGGGAGCGGGCGGCCTGGATCAAGGCTCGTCCGGTGGCCGGAGACCTCGCGCTCGGACAGGAGCTGCTCGAGGAGCTCGGGCCGTTCGTCTGGCGACGGACGCTCGACCTCGCGGCCGTGGAAGCGCTCAGGGATCTCAAGATGCAGATCGACCTCCGCAGCACCGCTCGAGAGAACGACGTGAAGCTCGGGCCTGGCGGCATCCGCGAGGTGGAGTTCGTCGCTGCCGCGATGCAGCTGCTCCACGGCGGACGGAATCCCGCGCTGCGGGTCCGCTCCACCCAGCGCGCGCTGCGGCGCCTGGTGGAGGCAGGGCTGCTCTCCCAGGCCGATGTCGACCGGCTGCTCGAGGCGTACGCCTTTCTCCGCCGGGTGGAGAACCGGCTCCAGATGGTCGACGAGCGACAAACCCAGGCGGTCCCTCCCCCCGGGCCGGAGCGGGAGAGGCTGGCGCACTCGCTCGAGCTTGCCGACGCGGCCGCGCTCGAGGCGGAGCTGCACCGTCACCGGGACTACGTCGCCCAGGCCTTCCACGTCCTCCTCGGCCAGGAGGCACGGGGCGAGCTGCCGCAGGAGCCCGACCTGGTCATCGCCCTCGACGAGGACGTGGAGGACACGCCGCGCGCGGAGGCGCTCGCCCGCCGGGGGTTCGACGATCCGTCCGCGGCCCTGGCGTCGGTGCAGAGGCTCCGGCGAGTGCTCGGGGCCGCGCGGCTCGAGGAGGGCCCGGGGCCCTCGGGGATCGCGCTGCAGCTGCTGCAGGGCGCGGCCCGGAGCCCGGACCCGGACCAGGCGCTGTTCTACCTCGCCGAGTTCGCCTCGGCGCTCTCCGTGCCCGCCGGCTACCTCCGACTCCTCCACCAGCGCCCGGCGGTGGCGCGACGACTGCTCGACCTGTTCGGACAGAGCGCGTACCTCAGCGCCGAGCTGGCGCGGACCCCCGAGCTCCTGGACCAGCTCGTCTCCTGGGACGCGGAGGCGCTGCACAAGCCCCCGGAACGGATCCGCACCGAGCTCGACGGACGGGCCGCGCGCGCCACCGAGGACCCGGAGCAGCTCCTGGGGGCGCTGCGCCGCTTCAAGAACGAGGAGGTGCTGCGGGTGGGCCTCGGCGACATCGCCGGGGAGCTCGAGGTGCCGGAGGTCGCGCGGCAGCTCACCGCGCTCGCGGACGGCCTGCTCGACCACGCGGTCCTGCTCGCCGCCGAGCACGCGCGTTCACGGTGGGGCATCCCGAGGATGCGGGACGGGCGGAGGGCGCCGCTGGCGGTGCTCGGAATGGGAAAGCTCGGGGGCCGCGAGCTCGGCTACCACTCGGACCTCGATCTGCTCTTCGTCTACGGGTCGAGCGCCGACGAGGAGACCACCGGTGGAACCGCCGGTCGGCTCGGCCACCACGAGTACTTCGCGCGGATGGTGCAGCGGCTCCTGTCGCTCCTCACCCTGCAGTACCGGGAGGGCCGGCTGTACCAAGTCGACACCCGTCTGCGTCCCTCCGGAAATCAAGGGCCGCTGGTAGTGAGCGAGGAGGCTCTCCTCGAGCACCACACCCGTCGAGCGCAGCTCTGGGAGCGCCAGGCGGTGGTGAAGGCCCGTGCCGTGGCGGGCGACGTGAACTACGGGGAGCGGCTCCTCGGGAGCGCGCTGGCACCGCTCGTCTGGGAGCGGCCTCTCCCCGAGGGCGCGGCAGAGGAGATCCACCGGCTCCGGATGCGGATGGAGCGCGAGGTGGCCGGCGAGTCCGTGGAGCAGCTGAACCCCAAGACCGGCCAGGGGGGGCTGGTGGACGTGGAGTTCGCCACCCAGTACCTCCAGCTGGTGCACGGGGGGACCCTCCGGGGCGTCCGCCAGCCCGGGACCCTCGACGCGCTGGCCGCCCTCGCCGCGGCCGGCAGGTTGCGGCGCGAGGACGCCGCCGGGCTCCGCGAGGGCTACCTCTTCCTCCGTCGCGTGGAGAACAGGCAGCGCCTCGTCCACGGGCGGGCGCTCCAGCACCTCCCCACCCGGGGTCGACCCCTGGTCCTGCTCGCGCGCCGGCTTGGCTACGGCGGACCTGACGCCGGCGGTGCGTTCCTGTCGGAGTACCGCGCGGTCGCGGCCACCGTTCGAGCGGCCTACGTCCGTGTCCTCCAGCAGTGAGCGTGGTAGGAAGGATGGCCAGGTGGCCCCGACGGACCCCGTCCACGTGCTGGTGGTCGACGACGACCGCAACGTCCAGCGCATGCTGGCGGATGCGCTCGGCAAGGCGGGGTTCCGAGTCACGGTCGAGCGGGACGGCGAGTCCGCTCTCGCGGCCTTCGAGCGGCAGTCTTTCGACGTGGTGCTGCTCGACGTCCTGCTGCCCGCGCTGAACGGTTACGAGGTCGCGCGGCGGATCAAGAGCACCCCCCGCGGCGAGCGCACGCCGGTGCTGATGCTGTCCGGCATCTACAAGACGAAGATGCACCAGGCGCAGGCGCTGGAGCGCCACGGAGCTGCGGCCTTCGTCGAGAAACCGTTCAAGCTGACCCAGCTGTTCGGGAAGCTCGAAGGGGTGCTGGGCGACCGGTTTCCGAAACCCCCGCCCGCCCCGCCGTCGAACGGCTCGCCGGAGCCCGCGTCCGAGCCCCTGGCGGACCCGCGCGCCCAGGCCGAGGCCTCGCTGGTCGAGTCCACCGCGGCGGAGTCGACCGAGGCGGAGTCCGAGCCAGAGTCCGAGTTCGAGTCCGAGCCTGTCACGCCTGCACCGGCGCCGGCGGGCAGAGCCGCGCCGGACCGGGGGACGTTCGCCATCCGGGCGTTTCCGGAGCTGCTCGCAGACCTCCACCGGCGCCGGGCAACGGGTGGGCTCCTGCTGCGCCGGGACAAGGTGAAGAAGATCGTCTTCGTCCGCGCGGGCGCGCCCGAGAGCGTGAAGAGCAACCGGCTGTCGGAGTGTCTCGGGCGGGTCATGGTGCGGGAGCGGATGATCTCCGAGGCGGACTGCGAGGAGTCTCTGAAGCGGATGAAGGCCTCCGGTCGGCAGCAGGGCACGGTGCTGATCGAGATGGGGTGCATCAGCCCGCACAACCTGCGCTACGCGCTCGAGCTGCAGCTGAGGCTGAAGCTCCTCGAGGTGTTCGGCTGGTCCCGGGGCGAGTACCAGTTCAACCCCAAGGCCCAGCCACCGGCCGAGACCGTGCGGCTACAGATGTCCACCGCGGCGATCGTGTACGAGGGCGTGAAGCGCAGCTACGACACCGCGCGACTGCTGGAGGCGCTCGGGGAGATCGCCGGCAGGTACGTGCACCCGGCGGAGGACCCACTGTTCGCGGCGCAGGACATGTCCCTCGGTGAGGAGGAGGGCGGGCTGCTGGCCCTGATGGACGGGAGCCGCACGGTGCGGGAGCTCCGGCGGAGGGGACCCCTGTCCCCGCTGGACACGGACCGGTTCCTGTACGCGCTGCTGGCCTCGCAGATGGTGGAGCTCCGCAGCGAGCGCCGGACCGGGCCTCCGCCCCCGAGCCCGCTGCAGGCGGCGGCGACGCAGGCTCCCGGGGACAGGCCCTGGGACGAAGACGAGGAGGTTCTCGAGCTCGAGGACGAGGTCCCGCCCGACGATGACGAGGGTCACCTGCGCGAGCGGCTCCTCGGCGCGCTGGCTGCGATGCGCCGGATGGACTTCTTCGAGCTCCTCGGCCTTCGGCGCGATGCTCCCGCCGGCGCGGTCCGGACGGCCGCGGTGGAGCTCCTCCGCGAGTACCGGGTGGACGGCCCGACGAGCTCGACCGAGGTGGAGACGGTGGTGAAGCAGATCGCCGACCTCGTGGGGCAGGCGCACGACACCCTGGTCGAGCCCGGCGCGCGGGCCCGCTACGAGTCCGAGCTGAAGGCGGGCGGGGTGAAGCACGAGGTGGGCGAGGCGGTGGGCCGGATGCTGGAGGCCGAGAGCACCTTCCGCCGGGGGGAGCAGCTGCTCGCCTCGGGGGATCTGCCGGGGGCGTACGCGGCGTTCAGCGAGGCGGTGCGGCTGCAGCCCGAGGAGGGCGAGTTCCTGGCGCTCCTCGGCTGGACCACGCATGCCCGGGCGCCGACCGACGCCGGCGCCGGTCGACAGGCGCTGAGCCTGCTCGGCGACGCGGTGGAGCGGAGCCCCACGCTGGACCGGGCGCACCTCTACAAGGGCCACGTGCACAAGGCGCTCGGGCAGACCGCGGAGGCGCAGGGTGAGTACGAGAAGGCGGTGGAGTGCAATCCGGGCTGCACCGAGGCGCTCCGCGAGCTGAGCATCCTGACCTGGGCGGCACGGCTGACACAGTCCAGGCCGTCCTGAAGCCTTTGACTGCGGGGCCCGCGACGTGCGGTGGTTCGGCTCCGACATGAGCTCGACCTCCAACGCGATCCTCACCGCAGACAGCATCTGGCTAGACGGGAAGATCGTCCCCTGGGCGCAGGGACAGGTGCCGATCATGACCCACGCCCTGCACTACGGGCTGGGCGTGTTCGAGGGCATCCGGGCGTACCGCACCCACGACGGGCGGCTGGCAGTGTTCCGGTTGCGCGAGCACATGAAGCGGTTCGCGGACTCGTGCCACATCATTCAGCTGCAGCTGCCCTACAGCGAGGACCAGCTGTGCGAGGCGTGCCTGGAGGTGCTCCGCGCGCAGCGGGCGCGTTTCGCCAACGGCGCCTACCTCCGGCCGATCGCCTTCATGGGGGACGGGGCAATGGGCCTCGGGGCGGTGAACCCCACGCGGGTGGCGGTGACGGCGTGGGACTGGGGCTCGTACCTGGGTGACAAGGGGATGCGAGAGGGCATCCGGGCGAAGGTATCGAGCTTCACCCGCATGCACGTGAACGTGAACATGGTCCGGGGAAAGATCACCGGCCAGTACGTGAACAGCATCCTCGCGAAGCGCGAGGCGGTGCAGGCCGGCTACGACGAGGCGATCCTCCTGGACATCGCGGGGTTCGTGGCGGAGGCCTCGGGCGAGAACATCTTCATGGTGAACAAGAAGGACATCGTGCGGACGCCGCCGCTGTCCTCACCGATCCTCGCGGGCATCACGCGCCGGTCGGTGCTCCGCATCCTGAGGGACGTGGGTCACCCGGTGGAGGAGGTCACCTTCACACGGGATGCGCTGTACATCTCGAACGAGGTCTTCTTCACCGGGACGGCGGCGGAGATCACGCCGGTCCGGGAAGTGGACAACCGCCGGATCGGGACGGGGGCGCCGGGGCCGGTGGTGAAGAAGGTCCAGGACATGTACTTCCGCGTCGTTCGCGGACAGGAGCCCCGATACGCGGAGTGGCTCACGTACGTGTGACCCCCCGAACGAGTTCTCTGAGACCTCGAACTTCGGCCTCCGGGCTTCGTGACAGCTCCTTCTGCCGAGCGAGGTCTCTGAGACCTCGTGGGGTCCTTCTCCCGGGACTCCCCGTCTCCGGAATGAGCCTGCTGTCCAGGGCGGGGCTGGTCGGATGAACCCCTCACGGGCCCCTCGACGAGTTCTCTGAGACGTCGTCGGGAGCCTTCGGCGAGCGGCTGACCGGTAGGTCGATGCTTGCGCAGTGCGTCCGAGGCGATTAGCCTCCCCGGCCCTCCGCCGCGCCCCCCCACCCCCTTGAAGGAACGTTACCAGGACATCGACGACAAGAACGACGCGCTGCGGGAGCTTCTCGCCGATCACCCCAAGGCCGCGGAGTTCATGTCGCGCTTCGAGCGCGCGTGGGTGTACCACGACAATGCGCTCGAGGGCGTCGTGTACAACGAGCAGGAGCTCGGAGCGGGCCTCGATCCGAGCGGCGCTCCGCCCGAGGCTTCGTTGCTCCCGGCGGTCCTGGACATCCGAAACCACAAGGCGGCCATCGAATACATCCGCGAGGAGGCGCGCAGCTCGGGGCGCAAGGCGTCGGCCGTCCCGCTCGCCACGGTGAAGCGCATCCACGACCTGCTGCTCGGCAACACTCCCGAGGCGCAGGCGATGCGGGCACAGCTCGAGCGCCGCGAGCGGACGGAGAAGGAGCTGGCGAAGGAGCGGGAGCGGGCCGGGCTGCGGAAGGACATGCCGCTGCACCGGACCTACTTCCACGACATCGCGCAGCCGGCGAAGATCCAGGCCCTCCTCGACAAGCTGATCGAGTTCACCGGAACGACCGAGTTCCGCGAGTACCATCCCATCAAGCAGGCGGCGACCTTCCAGTTCCAGTTCCTGCAGGTGTTCCCCTTCAGCGAGCATTCCGGGAAGGTCGCGAGGATGACGTCGAACCTCATCCTCGCCCGGCACGGCTACCTGCCGTGCATCATCCACTCCATCGACCGGCAGCGGTACTACGAGTCGTTCCGCGGCACTCCCGCCTCGTTCCGGGTGCTGATGATGGATGCGATGGAGAATTCGCTCGACAACGGGCTGAAGTACTTCCGCGATCAGGCGCGGCGGTACCGGGCGATCAACTGAACCGGGCAGTGTGAGGCTGGGCGCGCACGAGTCGGTCGCGGGCGGCGTCTCTCTCGCCTTCGGTCGCGCGGTGGAGCACGGCGCACGCTCGCTGCAGATCTTCACCCGCTCCGGCCGGGCCTGGAGCGCTCCCCCGCTCGCCACCGAGGAGCGACGAGCGTTCCGACGTGCCGCACGCACCTCGGGCGTGCCGGCGATCGCTCACGGGAGCTACCTCGTCAACCTTGCGTCGGAGGATCCGGTCGTTCGGGGACGCAGCCTGGACGCGGTACGAGAGGAGCTGCTCCGGTGCGAGGCGCTCGGCATCCGCTCGCTGGTCTTCCATCCGGGTTCGCACCCATCGACGCGGCAGGGCCTCCGGCTGGTGGCTCGGGCGCTCGACGAGGTGCACCGAGGGTTGCCCGGACTCTCCACCCGGATCTGCCTCGAAGCCACCGCCGGACAGGGAAACTGCCTTGGGCACCGACTCGAGCACCTGGAGGAGATTCTCGCGCGGGTCGATGCACCCGGGCGGGTCGGCGTCTGCCTGGACACCTGCCACCTCTTCGCCGCCGGCTACGACCTGTCCAGCGAGACCGGAACGGAGGCGGTGCTGGATGAGGCAGTTCGCCGCCTTGGCCATCGGCGAATCCGATGCTTCCACCTGAATGACAGCCTGCGGGCCCGGGGGGCCCGCGTCGACCGACACGCGGACATCGGGCGGGGTGCGATGGGACTCCCCGCGTTCCGGTATCTCGTCAACGACCCGCGTTTTCAAGAGACACCGGCGGTCCTGGAAACCCCGAATCCCAGTCGTTATGCCAGGGGGCTCCGGCTTCTCCATTCGCTGATCCGGAAGTAAAAGGCCGCCCATGCCGTCCGTTTCATCCCCCTCGAGCCGAACCAAGGCCGAGGACCCTCCCAGTCCGGAACGTGTGCTCGCCGAGCTTCCCATCCGGAGCAAGCTCGACGAGCTCCTGAAGCTGGCGCGGGGGCGCCAGCGGGTGCTGGTTCTGACCCACGACAACCCGGACCCGGACAGCATCGCCTCGGCGGTGGCGCTGGCCTTCTTGCTCGAGAAGCGCGCCGGGGTGGAGGCGCGGGTCGTCTACGGCGGGATCATCGGCCGGTCCGAGAATCTGGCGCTGGTGAAGGTGCTCCGGTTGCCCATCAGTCCGGTGAGCCAGGTCGTGTTCGACGAGCATGACCTCCTCGCGCTCGTCGACACGCAGCCGCCCGTGGGGAACCACTCGGTTCCCGCCCAGTACCCGGTGGAGGTGGTGCTGGACCATCACCCGCTCCGGGACGAGAGCCTGATCGCCCCGTTTGCCGACGTCGGCGGCGAGTACGGCGCCACGTCGACGATGCTGGTCGAGTACCTGCGCGCGGCGAAGCTGGAGCCAACCATCGAGGTGGCGACGGCACTGTTCTACGGCATCAAGACCGACAGCCGGGACCTCGGGCGGCAGACCACGCCGGCGGACGTCGAGGCGTACCTGTGGCTGTTCCCGCGTGTGGACAAGCACCTGCTCGGGCGCATCGAGCACCCGGACCTCCCGGTCGAGTACTTCCGGCTGTACCACTCGGCCATCGGGCGGGCCCGGCTGTACGGCCAGACGGTGGTGACGGTCGATCTCGGCGAGGTCTACTCGCCGGACATGGTGGCCGAGGTGGCCGAGCGGCTGAGCTTCCTCGAGGGGATGAAATGGTCCCTGGCGCTCGGCACCTTCCGGGGCCAACTCTACGTGTCGCTCCGGGTGCGTGACCGGAGGATGAACGCCGGCCGGCTCATCCGGGACATCTGCGAGAACCTGGGCGGATCCGCCGGTGGACACGGAAGCATGGCCGGGGCACGGTTGCCGCTGCCCACGGGCCGCCCGGTGTCGGCGCTCCGGCGGGGGCTGATGCGCGCGTTCCTCGAGGCGTTTGGCGTGAAGGGCGAGCGTCCGCGGTCCTTGCTCCTCGCGGGGAAGAGCGCCGCCACCGAGCGGTGACCTACCTCGACCACAACGCCGGAACGCCACTCCACCCGGAGGTGGCCGCGCTCCTCGCCGAGGCATATCGCCGGGAGCCGGTGGGGAATCCAAGCAGCGTGCACGGCGCCGGCCGGGCGGCGAGGGCGCGCCTCGACGCAGCTCGGGCCCGGGTGGCACGGGTGATCGGGCGCGCTCCCAGGGAAGTGCTCTTCACTGCGTCCGGCTCCGAGGCCTGTGCGACCGCGGTGCTCGGACTCGGCCGGGCGGGCACGCTCGTGACGAGCGCCATCGAGCATCCCTGTGTCCTTCTCGCGGCAGAGAGGCGCGGAACGCCGTTGGTTCAGGTGCAGCCCGGACCCGATGGACGGGTCTCCCCGGATTCATTCGACGCGGCGGTGGCCCAAAGGGCGTCCCTGTGCGCTCTGCAGGCCGCCAACAACGAGACCGGAGTCGTCCAGCCAGCGGACGAGATCGCCCGGATGGCGCGTGCCCGCGGAGTGACGAGCTTCGTGGACGCGGTGCAGGCTCCGGGCCGTCTGTCGCCGGAGTTCGAGGCGGACGTCGTCGCCTACTCGGCGCACAAGTTCGGGGGACCGGCTGGCGTGGGGATCCTGGCGGTCCGGCGCGGGGTGAAGCTCGAGCCGCTGGTGCCGGGACATCAGGAAGGTGGGCTGCGAGGCGGGACTCCGCCGGTGGTGCTCTGCGAGGCGGCGGCGCTGGCGCTGGAGCTGGCCGAGGCGAGCCGTGCGACCGAGGTGACGCGGATGACCGCGCTGCGTGACCGGTTCGAGCGGTCGCTCTGCGAGAGACGCCCGGAGGCTCGGGTGCACGGGGCTCGGGCGGTGAGGCTGGGGAACACGAGCAACGTGTGCTTTCCGGGCGTGGATGCGGAGACGGTGCTGATCGCTCTCGATCTCGAGGGGTTCGCGGTCTCGGTGGGGGCGGCGTGCGCGTCAGGGACGATGCGACCCTCGCCGGTGCTGCTGGCGATGGGCGTTTCGGTGGAGGACGCCCGGGGGTCGATCCGCATCTCGATCGGCCGTGAGACGACCGACGCCGACGTGACCGGGCTGCTCGGTGCACTCGATCGAGTTCTCTCTCGATCGAGCGCTGTCGCCCGAGGGCTCGATCGAGGTCTCTGAGAGGTCCGCTGGCCCGGAACGTGCTTCGTCCTTGCTCCGCACAGGGAGGGGGACGTGGCCTATCCATTGAGGATGTTCATCCCGGAGCTTGGGTACTTCGTCACGGCAAGGTGCATCCACGCGCGATACCTGATCCGTCCATCGACCGAGACGAATGAGGTCCTCGGCGGTGTACTGGCCCGGGCGGCCCGCTTGTACGACGTCGAGATCTTTGCCTTCGCGTTCCAGTCGAACCACCTCCATCTTCTCCTTCGTGCCCCGCGAGGGAACCTTCCCAGGTTCATGCAGTTCGTCCTGGCCAACGTCGCCAGGAAGGTCGGCTCGCTCGTACGGTGGAACAGCAGGTTCTGGGGGCGGCGGTACTCGGCCGAGCCAGTGCTCGACGAAGAATCGCTGGTCGCGTTGTTGCGCTACATCCTCTCCCAGGGAGTGAAGGACGGCCTCGTCCGGAGGGTTCGTGACTGGCCCGGGCTCAACTGCCTCCGGATGCTCGTGCGCGGATCCGTGCGGAGCCTTCCCTGGTTCTCATGGTCCAAGCGCTGGGTGTCACGGAAGCAGCAGACTGCGAAGGACCGATTTCACCCGAGCTGGGTCGAGCGCGAGACCCTCCGACTCGTGGCCCTGCCGCACTGGGCACACCTCTCGCAGAAGCACCGCGCACGTCGAGTGCTCGAACTCGTGCGGAGCGTCGAGAGAGAAGCGGAGGCCGTTCACGAAGGGGTCCTGGGGACCGCAGCGATCCTCGCCCAGCATCCTCACCACCGGCCAGCTCGCGCCGAGCGTTCTCCTCGGCCTCATTGTCACGCGGCGCGGGCGGTCACCCGGCAGAAGTACATCGAGCTCTATCGCACCTTCGTCACGAGGTGCCGCTCCGCATCGTCGAGCTGGCGTCGGGGTGAGCTCGGAGTCGAGTTTCCGCTCGGCGCCTTCAGGCCTTTCTTGTGGCCTCCGAGCTATCCAGCCCTGGCCATGGCGGCCTGAGCTTTCTCCGACTCACGACGTTCGTCGCTCGTCTGGCCGACCTCGAACCCTCGCCTCACCGATCTCGCCGAAGATTGGTCGGCCGAAGATTGGTCGCCCTGAGGGTTTCTCGTCCCGAGACGGTAAGGACCTGCGACCTCGAAGCAGGCGAGAGAGCTCGCAACGGGCGTTCCCGACGCACAAAACTCACGATCCTCAGAGGCGGGGTACGAACTCTCCGGGGTACGAACTCTCTGAGAACTTCTAGCCGGCGTTTCCGAAGAGGCCGCGCACCAGGGCGGCGATCGCCAGCGGCGTTCCGATGCGCTCGTCGCAATGCGGCTCGAGTGCCGCGGCGAACTCCCCCGCCGTCGGGAACCTTGCCCGCGGGTCCGCCGCCAGCGCGCGGTCAACCACCGCCTCCAGCCCGGCCGTCACCTCCGGCCGCCGATCCCGCACTCTCGCCCTCCGGGCAGCGCGGATCGCACCGAACACCTCCTGAGGATTGTTCCCCTGGAAGGGTCGCTCCAGCGTCAACAGCTCGAACAGCACCACGGCTGTCGCCCACAGGTCCACCGCCTGCGTGACCTCGCCGGCAGTCGCCTCGGGCGACAGGTAGTACGGCTTCCCCGCGATCACCGCGTCGCGCACCCCGGACTTCACCCGGACCCGCGCCACCCCGAAGTCTCCCAGCTTCACCTCTCCCACTCGCGAAATGAACACGTTCGACGGCGAGACGTCGCAGTGCACCACTTGTAGAGGCGTCCCGCTCGCACTCTCCGCGCGGTGCGCGTACTCCAGAGCCTCGAGCAGCACCCGCGCCAGGTACACCGCGAAGTCGATCGGAAGCGCGATCGCTTGCTTCCTGCACCGCCGCAGGACCTGTCCGAGATCGCGGCCGTCCACCCACTCCATCGCCAGGTACGCGACGCCGCCGATGGCTCCCACGTCCAGCGTCTGCACGATGTTGGGGTGCCGGAGCGCGATGGATAGCTCCGCCTCCTTGGCGAACAGCTGGACGTACTCGGGCGCCCGCGCCAGCTGCGGCAGGAGCCGCTTGATGGCCACCTCAGTCCCGGCCCAGGGGCCGTCGAGTGTCCGCGCCCGCACCACCTCCGCCATGCCGCCCTTCCCCAGCGGTGCGAGGATCTCGTAGTGGCCGAACCGGGCTCCGGACGACCAGAGGACGACTTCCGATTGCTTCACCGGCGTCGCTCCTCGTTGCTCCTGGTCCGGGTGAGCAGGGCCGAGAAGCGCGGATCGCCTCGCAGCGGTGCCAGGTCAGGGTCATGCAGCAGATCGTCGGGTGCAGCGAAACCTCGCTCGATGGAATCGGCGAGGCTGGCCAGCGCCTCGTCGACGTGACCGAGCCTCGCCTGCGCGCAGGCGAGGTTGTAGGAGAGGAGCACGCTCGGCGCGAACGTCCGGGCCTTCTCGTAAGCAGTCACTGCTCCCTGCGAGTCGCCGAGCAGTACCGACGCGAGCCCGAGCCCCAGCCACGCTTTCCCAGGGTCCTCCTTCGCCGCGAGCGCCTTCTGGAACTCGACCTGCGCCGCCTTCCCGCGGCGCACCTGGAGAAGCTTCTCGCCCGCCTCGAGGTGAGCGCTCAGCGGCTTTCGGCCCGTCGGCTCCGCCAGCGGCGCGAGGACCAGCCGTCCCCGCTCGAGTCCCGGTGACTCACATCCCGGCACGAGCGACACGTCCGCGACCACGATGCCGTTCGCCGCGACGTGCACGCCGAGGTAGGGCACCGTGCGCTCGCCACACGAGGTGCAGAGGGTCAGGCGGCCGACGAGAACGTCCCCTTCCCATGCGGCGTCCACGACCGCCCTTCCCGCCTCGAACCCGCACGGATTCGACTCGCCAGCTCGCCCGAGCACATGCTCGTTCAGCGCCTGCCACGTCAGGACGCCCTTGGTGCCCCACCGCGCGCGAGAGGCAAGCAGCGGTACCGCCGCGAGTGCCGGTCCGGCACCGATCAGGGCGCAGAGCGTGGTGGCGAACAAGAGCCGGGGCACTGGATCCTTCCGGATGCTGGCACGAGCAGCGCAGCCGATGCCAGCCAGTGCAACGAAACAGACGCCCAGGTTCCCTTGACCCCCCTCGGGCCCGTCCTTATTGTCGCAGCCGACCGGTCGGAGGCCGGAAGCCCTTGCAAGGTTGTCCCCTGCGGGGTGCGTGATGTGCAGCAGAAATTCGAACCGATACGTCCATTCCGGGGGCCGTACCGGGGTTCCATGCGTCAGGCCCGGGGCGGCCGGCACTTGCCGACGACCCGGGAGACCTACGGCACCTCACCTCGGCTCCCACCTGGCTCAACTGGGTTCAATGGACGCTGCGCACACGGCCCAGCGGCGGGGGACGTTTTTTTCTGGAGAGGTGAGAGGCTGGCGACGGACAGGCGTGAGATGGGAACCGACGAGGGGGCACTGCGCAAGGCCACACTCCGCGAGCAGCTCACCGCGCGTCGGAAGGCGCTCAGCGCCGAGCTGGTCGACACCCGGGGTCTGAAGATCCAGGCGCGGTTCCTGGCGACCCCCTACTACCACCACGCGCGGACCGTGGCGCTCTATGCGCCCATCCGTGGCGAGGTGCCGACACGTGACATCCTCACTGCCGGCCTCGCCGACGGAAAGGTGATCTGCTACCCGCTGAGCCACGTGCGAGGCCGCGTGCTCTCCTTCCGCGCAGTCCGGAGCGAGTCCGAGCTCGAGCCGGGTCGGCTCGGCGTGCGCGAGCCGGCCGACGCTGCGGAGCTCATCCCGGTGGAGCAGATCGACCTGTTCGTGGTCCCGGGCCTGGGCTTCACCCCGGACGGGAAGCGGCTGGGGCGCGGCGGCGGCTACTACGACGCCACCCTGAAGGCGGGGGCCATCTCCAGCCGGCGCGTGGGACTCGCGTTTGCGGAACAGATCGTCGACGACCTCCCGACCAACGAGGACGACGTCGACGTCGACCTCATCGTCACCGAGAACGAGGTCTTCCGCGGTCTGGCCCGGCCGCCTGATTTCACCGCCACGTGATCGTCCTGTTCATGGGGGATGTGGTGGGCAAACCCGGGGTGCTCGCCGTCCGGACCCTCCTGCCTCGCCTCATCGCGCGCCACGAGGTCGACCTCGTCATCGCCAATGCCGAGAATTCGGAGGGCGGCGCTGGGATCTCCGGCGAGTCCGCCGAGGCGCTCCTCGGCGCGCAGGTCAACCTGCTGACCTCCGGCAATCACTTCTGGACCAAGCGGCAGATCCTTCCCTGGGTCGAGGGCCATCCAGAGCTGCTCCTCCGGCCCGCGAACTATCCCGAGGGAAGCCCCGGGCGCGGCCACACGGTCATCCAGACGCCCGACGGGAGAAAGCTGGGGGTCCTCAATCTCGAGGGGCGGGTCTTCATGAAATCGCTGGACGACCCCTTCCGGGTGGGCGAGCGCCTCGTGGCCGAGCTGCGGCGCACCACCTCCTGCATCTTCGTGGACATGCACTGCGAGGCCACGAGCGAGAAGAACGCCATGGGCGCCTGGCTCGACGGCAAGGTGTCCGCGGTGGTCGGGACGCACACCCACGTCCAGACGGCGGACGAGCGGATCCTCCCCGGCGGCACGGCGTTCATCACCGACGTGGGGATGTGCGGGCCGCTCGACTCGGTGATCGGCATCAAGAAGGAACAGAGCATCGAGCGGTTCCTGACCCAGCGCCCGAACCAATACGAGGTGGCAAAGAACCTGGTCTATCTCCAGGGCGTGGTCGTCGACATCGACGACGCCACCGGCCGAGGCCGGAGCATCATCCGGGTTCGGGAGCACCTTCCCGGGACGTGACCGCTCCCCCGCTGGCCTGGTAGGTGGAACGGGATGTCGCTCCTTCGCCGAGCCACCCCCGACGAGCAGTTCGCCGAGGTCACCCGGGCCACGGTCGATCTGCAGGTCGCCGACGAGCTTCGCTCGAAGCTGCGCCGCTCCTACGAGCGGGAGCAGCCGCTCGTCATCAAGGCCGGGTTCGACCCGAACCGTCCCGACCTCCACCTGGGCCACACCCTGCTCCTTACCCGGATGCGGCGCTTCCAGGATTTCGGACACGAGGTGGTGTTCCTGATCGGCGACTTCACCGCGATGATCGGGGATCCGTCCGGCAAGAGCATCACCCGCCCGGCGCTGAACCGCGAGGAGGTGCTCGCGAACGCCGAGACCTACAAGACGCAGGTGTTCAAGGTGCTCGACCCACAGCGGACGAAGATCCGGTTCAACTCCGAGTGGCTCGATGCGCTCGGGACCGAAGGTACCGTCCGGCTCGCCGCGCACTGGCCGCTGGCGCGGATGCTGGAGCGCGACGACTTCAAGACCCGGTTCCGCGAGGGCCGCAGCATCTCGATGCACGAGCTGCTCTACCCCCTGTTCCAGGGGTACGACTCGGTGGCGCTCAAGGCGGACGTGGAGCTGGGCAGCACCGATCAGCTCTTCAACCTGCTCGTGGGCCGCACGCTGATGCGGGAGTACGGCCTCGAGGCGCAGGTCATCCTCACCGGCCCCATCCTCGAGGGTCTCGATGCGCGCATGGAAGACGGGCGCATCGTCGGCGAGAAGATGTCCAAATCGCTGGACAACTACGTCGGGGTGGCCGAGCCGCCGTCCGAAATGTTCGGGAAGCTGATGAGCATCTCGGACGACCTGATGTGGCGCTACGCGGAGCTGCTCTCCGGGCGTCCGCTGGAGGCGATTCAGGCCGACCGCGAGCGGGTCGCCCGGGGTGAGCTGCATCCCAAGGACGTCAAGGTCGCCTTCGCCCGGGAGATGGTCGCCCGGTTCCACGGACCCGAGGCAGGAGCAGCAGCAGCGGAGGAGTTCGAGCGCCGGTTCTCGCGGCGCGAGGTCGACCCCGAGAAGTTTCCCGAGCACGTGGTGGCCACGGGCGGCGCGCCGGCGCCGCTGGTCCGGGCGCTGCTCGACGTCCAGCTGGTCGCCTCGACATCGGAGGCGCGCCGGCTCATCGCCCAGGGGGCGGTGAAGGTCGACGGAGAGCGGGTCTCCGATCCGAAGGCGGAGCTCGCCCCTGGGACCCACCTGGTCCAGGTCGGAAAACTCCGGGCAGCCCGGATCACGGTCCGCTGACCTCTCTCCGCCGACGTCTCAGAGAACTCGTTCAGCGGGTCTGGACCCGTTGGCCAGCGGGCTAACTCGTCGCGACATGACCTCGCCCGGGCTCCGGGAATTCCCGGTTCGAGGTATCAGAGAACTCGCTTGAGCGACGTGGGCGGGATGAGCGAGAGACGTCGGGATGGGTGGGATGCTTGCCTGCATGCCTTGCTGGCGAGGAAGCGAGGGCCTACCCTCGCCCTCGTGAGGAGGGTTCGTCGCTCCGGCAGCGGCCTGCTGGGACTGCTCGTGGTGGCCGCCGGCTGCGCGCACGAGACGTACCAGCCGGATCCGGTCCGGGTGGAGGCGCCGCCGGGTCAGGTGTTCGAGGACTGCGACCTCGGTGACGGCAGCAGCGTCCCTTCCGACTTCCCGAAGGGCTCGCTCGCCCCAACCGGCTCGTCGGAGCACGCGCTCGGCTGCGGGCTGTCGAGCCAGCTCAACGCCCTCGGTGAGCCGTCGCTCTTCCCCCTTCCCCGCTCCGCCGAGGTGTATCGCGTGCTCTGGCTTCGGTCAGGCGCCCACCCGGTGAGCGTGCGCTTCGAACGCCAGGGAGACGCGGGCCAGCTCCGGGGAGCGCAGACTGGCGGCAAGGGGCTGGGCGACCCCGGCGACCTCCTCGAGGAATCGAGCGCCTTCGCCTCACCCGCGCAGGTCCAGGAGCTGGTCGCGCGGATCGAGGCCACGCACCTCTGGGGCGACCCCGCTCCTGCGGCCAAGCTCCCCTCGATCGAATCCGGCTCGCTCTGGGTCTTCGAGGGTGCGCGCGGCGGGCAGTACCGGGTGCGGATCCTCCAGCGCGATGCCCTCGCGCAAGACCCGGCGTTCAACGCCCTGGGCCGCGCGCTCCTCTCCGCCTCGGGGCTTCACGTCCAGGGCGGCGTCTACTGAAACCCACTGCCTGCCACGGAGACCAGTTCCCCCGGGGCCCGGTGCACGCGTCGAGCGCGCTTCTGCAGCCCCAGCGATCACCCACGCGGTCAGCCGCGTCGTGCTCCTCCCGGACGGAGCCCGAGCCCCACGAGGTAGATCTCCACGCTCGCAGACCGCGTTGCCTCTGGCCGTACGACCTTCACCTCGCGGTAGGCCTCGCGCAACCGCGCGCGGAAGGACTCGAACTCCCCGCCCATGAACAACTTTGCGACGAAGCCCGAGCCCGGTCGTCCCAGGGCCCGGGCGAGTTCCAGCGCGCGGTCGGCCAGCCGGATCGACCGAGCCTCGTCCGTCGCGCGCACGCCGGTCGTCTTCGGAGCCATGTCGGAGAGAACGGCGTCGTACGGCCCGGGCGCCACCGCGGTGACCTGGCTCTCGGCGTCGTCGGCAAGGACGTCCACGACTGCCGTCCGCACCCACGCCTCGGTGAATGGCCGCAGCGGCAAGAGGTCCACGCCGACCGCAAGGCCCGAGGGACCCACCGCCCGGGCGATGACCTGCAGGAACCCTCCCGGCGCGGCTCCCAGGTCCAGCACCCGGGCTCCCGGCCGCAGGAGATCGAAGCGCTCGACGAGCTCCTCGAGCTTGAACGCGCTCCGAGCCCGGAATCCTCGCTGCTTGGCGCGTTGGAAGTAATGATCTTTCGGCCGGTACGGCTTGCCCATGGGTCGGACCCCTTCCATAGCATTCGTGTGAGCGACGGATGAGGACCCGCGGCGTGCTCCTGGCGTGGATGTGGACGGTCCTGTCGATCTCGCTGGCGATCGGCTCCACGGTGAAGATGCAGCCGCTCCGGCGTGAATCGGATGCGCTGCTGCTCCGCTCGCGCGCTCACGCCGACGCATTCGCGAGCTCCTTCGACGGTCAGTTCGCGGACCAGCAGCTCGACACCTTCCAGCAGCGACGCGACGTCGTCTCGCGGGTCCAGTCGTGGCAGCGCCTGCAGCTGCTCGGCGCGCTGGGGACCTTCGCAGGGCTGTTCGCGGTGTGGCTCCTGTGGATGCTCGGGCGCCTCCATGCGGACCTGGCGATGGCCGAGCCACACTCCGAGCGAGGATCCGCGACCACCTGAGCACGTCACCGGACGGAGCACGCGACCGTCCCCGGACCGATCTATCCTGCCCACATGACCGGCTGCGCGTGGTGCGGCAATCGGCTGGACGTGGTCGGCAATGCGGTGGGCCGCAGGGATACGTGCCCTCAGTGCGATCACGACCTCCACGCCTGCCGCCAGTGCCGCCACTTCGATCCCGCGGTGGCCAAGGAATGCAAGGAGCCCTTCGCCGAGGTGCCCTCGGACAAGGACCAGGCCAACTTCTGCGAGTTCTTCCAGCTCGGCGAGGGCGGGCTCACCGACGAGGACCCCCTCAGGGCCGCGCGGGAAGCCGCGGACGCGCTCTTCAGGCGCTAGCAGGTTCCGGCAGGAACGCTACAGGCCCTCGAGCTTGACGATGATCTCCTTCATGATCTCGCTCGTGCCGCCCCCGATGGTGATGAGACGGACGTCACGCCACGCCCGTGCGACCGGCGTCTCGTCCACGTAGCCCATCCCGCCGTAGAGCTGCTGGCAATCGTACGCGACACGCTGGGCGAGATCGCCGGCGAACAGCTTCGCCATGCTGATCTCCTTCACCGGCTCGAGACCGGCGTCGAACAGCGAGGTGGCATGGTAGGTGAGCCGCTTCGCGGCCTCCACCGCGGCGAGGTGTTCGGCGAACCGGTGCCGCCAGACCTGAAACCCGATCAGGGGCCTGCCGAACGCCTGACGTTCGCGTGCGTAGTGGATGGCGTCCTGGAGCATCAGCTCCATGCCAGACACCGCGATCACCGCGGCGACCAGTCGCTCGCCCTGGAAGTTGATCATGATGTGGGCGAAGCCGCCATTCTCCTCGCCGAGGAGGTAGCGAGCCGGGATCCGGCAGTCCTCGAAGTAGAGCACCGCCGTGTCGCTGGAGAGATTCCCCACCTTGTCCAGCTTCTTGCTCACGCTGAAGCCGCGCACGTCCGTGGGGAAGGTGACCAGCGAGATTCCCTCGTGGCCCGGACCGCCGGTCCTCACCGCGAGGGTGATGAAGTCGGCCCGCGTGCCGTTGGTGATCCACATCTTGCTGCCGTTGATCACGTACTCGTCGCCCACCCGTCGCGCGGTGGTGCGGATGCTCGCGACGTCCGAGCCACAGCCGGGCTCGCTCACGCCGAGAGCTCCGATGCGGTCCCCGGCGAGAGCCGGGGCGAGGAACTCGCGCTTCTGCTCGTCCGTCCCGAGCGCACCGATGACCGGCGTCGCGATCTGCGCCTGAACCAGCAACGCCATGTTCACCCCGGCGTTCCGGCTGCGGGCGAGCTCCTCGGTGAACGCCACCACGAACCAGTAGTCCCCTCCAGCCCCGCCCCACGCGGGGTCATGGTTCGCGCCGACGAAGCCGAGCTCCCCGGCACGCTTGAACACCTCGCGCGGGAAGATGCCGGCGCGGTCCCATTCGAGGGCGTGGGGAGCGAGCTCCTTCTCCACCCACGTCCGGACGCTGCGGCGGAACGCCTCGTGCTCCTCGGTGAACGGGCTCTGGATCGGCGGCACCGCGGACCTCCACGACGGATTGATTTCCGAGTCAATGATAGGCCGCCTGCCGACGCAAGGCCTCCTCAAAGGGCGTCCGCGCTGCCCTCCCCGATGTCCCTGGAGAACCTCGGACGACGTCTCAGAGACTTCGTCTCGGGCGCTTCACTCGGTCGAGGCCTCGTCATTTCGAGCGGTTACGGGCCCAGACGAAGTCTCTGAGACGTCGAACCGAGACGCCGGACCGGCTCAGGTCAGGGCGTCGATCTCGGCGGGCGTCAACCCGGCCTCCGACAGCACCCCCCGGGTGTGCTCGCCGAGGCTCGGCGCGGGCGCGGCCGCCGGCGGCCCCAGGTGGAGGGGCGTCGCCAGCACGCCCGGCCGGGGAAACAGGCCCCGCGACCCGAGGTGCGCGTCGCCGCGGACCTCCTCCGGCAGCAGCACCGGCTCCACGCAGGCGTCCAGCCCGGCCAGCCGCTCCTGCCATGTCGCGAGCGGCGCGCCTGCGAACGTCCGCACCAGCAGCGCCCGCACCCGCTCCGCTCCCTCGCCACCACCGTAGGCCTCCACGGTGAGATCTCCGAGGCCGAGCCGCTCGCACAGCGCCTCGAAGAACTTCGGCTCGAGCGCGGCCACGGCGAGCCAGCGGTCGTCCGCCGTTCGGTAGAGCCCGTACGACGGGAGCCCTCCGTCCAGCATGCCCTGCCCCGCCGGCGCGACCGGGAACCCGAGCAGCGCCGGTCCGAGGTGCAGCGCCGCGAACGACGTCGCCGACTCGACCAGCGACACGTCGACCAGACGACCGCGCCCCGTCGTCGCCCGCTCCAGCAGCGCGGCGAGGATGCCGCTCACCCCCACCCACGCCCCGCCCACGTCGGCGATCTGTGGCCCCGGCATGGCCGGCGCCCCGTCCCGGCCCCCCATCGCCAGCAGCCCGGCCCGCGCCGCGTACCCCAGATCGTGCCCCGCCCGGCCGCGATCCGGCCCGGTCTGACCGAAGCCCGAGAGCGCGCACACCACCAGCCGCGGGAACGCGTCCAGCAGCGCCGCGTGCCCGAGTCCCAGGCGATCCATCACCCCTGGGCGGAACCCCTCCACCAGCACGTCGCACCGGGCGAGAACCCGCCTCACTGCCTCCACCGCGCCAGGACGTTTCAGGTCCAGGACGACGGAACGCTTCCCGCGGTTGAGCGCCGCGAACAGCTCACCCGCGCCGCCGGGAGGCATCGCGCGCGTGGCGTCGCCCTCGGGCGGCTCGAGCTTCACCACCTCCGCGCCGAGGTCCGCGAGGATGAGCGTCGCGTAGGGCCCCGGAGCGAGCCGCGTCAGATCCAGCACCCGCACACCCGAGAGCGGCAGACCCGGACGTGCCCCAGCCTCGCCGGATCCGCTCAGGTCAGCAGCTTCCCGAGCTTCATCGCCAGGCCCATGTCCATGGGCTTGAACTTCAGCTTCCCCTGCATCGCTGCCATCTGCGCGTTCAGCTGCTTGTTGCGAATCTTCACGAAGTCCTGATCGCTGACGGTGACTGTCATCTTCGGCGTGCCGTCCGCCCCGCTCTTCACGAAGTCCGACGCGCGGGTGGCGTCCAGCGTCCACGTTCCTCCCTGGTCTCCGGTGATGACGAAGTGGATGACCGCGTTCAGCTCCTTCGCGAGCTCGGGCTTCGCGGTCAGGAGCTCGGGGATGGCCTGCTCCAGGATGCTCTTCGGGGTGTCCGCCATGGTTGCCGCCTCCTCGGGGCGTGCGCTGACTCACGAATCAAATGCTGCGCGCGGCGGACCGTATCGACGGGCCACGCGCCGCGTCAAGGCGTCTCGGCGGGCACTGCGCTGCGCACCGCCGCGAGGAGCTCCGACAGCTCGAACGGCTTCGCGAGCCACCCCAGCGCGCCGATCTCCTTCGCCTTCGAGGACACGTTCCGGTCCGCGCTGAGGACGATGATCGGCGGGCGGGCTCCCGGGGCGAGGCTCCGGGCGAACTCCCAGCCGTCCATCACCGGCATCATCAGGTCGAGCAGGACGAGGTCCGGCATGTCCTGCTCGATCCGCTGCAGGGCCTCCCGGCCGTTCCGCGCCCGCTGCACCTCGTACCCCTCCACCTCGAGGATTTCGCTGAGTGCGTCGAGGATGTCCGGGTCGTCGTCGACGACCAGCACTCGTCGCGTCACTCCCTGTTGCCGGTGAGTGGAGAGTCCGTCCATCGCTCCAGTTCCGTTGCCCGCTTCTCAACGATTGTGCACCGCGGAGTCGGGAACCTCGCAGAAAGTACACCCTGCGTAAGACGTCGCGTTGGCTCGTGGACGTCGGGGGTGGGCATAGGAGCGGCAGCGCCGTGGATCGCCCGCCCGACGACAGCGCCGCCCGCTTCCTCTCCCTCGCCAGCCACGAGCTCCGGGGCCCTCTGGGAACGGTCCGTACCTACGCATCGCTGCTCGCCTCCCCGCGCTTCGCCCTCGACGAGCGCGTCCGCACCGCGGTGGAGGTGATGCTCCGGAACCTGGACCGGGCGCTCGCCAGCTGGGACTTCCTGGCCGAGGCCTGGCGGCTCGACGTCGGCGGTCTGCATCTCGATCTCCGCGAGGAGGACCTCCTCCCGATCCTCCGGGCGAGCGCCGAGTCGGTCGCGAGCACCGCGCGCGAGCGAAGCGTCCGGCTCGAGGTCTCGCTCCCCACGACACTGCCCCCGGTCCGCGTGGACATCGACCGCATCCACCTGGCCCTCACGGGCGCCTGGTCGCACGTCCTCGCGCGCAGCCGATCGGGAGCATCGGCCGGCCTCAGCGCCCGGACCTCACCGGAGGGAACCGAGCTGACCTTCTGGGACTCCGGACCGCCGCTCACCCCGGAGGGAGAGGCCCACGTCTTCGACCGCCGCGAGCAGGCGCTCCGCGGCCACGAGCTCGGCTCCGCGTTCCGGATGGCGATGGCCGGCGCGCTGGTGCAAGCCCATGGCGGTCGGGCCCAGGTGGGAAGCCTCAGCGGCCGGACGTTGTTCCAGCTCCTGCTCCCGCCTCCCCGCTGAGCGCAGGGCCTGCGATGGACGTCCCCGGTCCCGAAAGACCGTCCCTCGGTAGGTCAGGCGCTTGCGTGGGGGGGAGGGATCGTGTCTACCCTCGTTCGGTCCCACCACAAGGTTGGTCTATGTTCGGTCTCAAGATGGGTGAGCTGCTGATCATCTTCCTGGTCATCCTGGTGCTCTTCGGGGGCACCAAGCTGCCCCAGCTCGGCTCGTCGCTCGGCCAGGCCATCCGGAACTTCAAGAAGGGCTTCGGTGGGGACGCTGACGCCCACGGTGACGCGCAGCGGCAGGACACGCTCAGCACCGGGAGCAGCGACAGCGCCAAGGCTGGGACCCGCGCTCCGGCCTCGGCCAGCAAGGACGCCTGAGGCCCCGGCGCGATTCGACCCGGTCACCGGGGAGCTTGCAGAGGGATGAGCGGCCTCGGGCCGGTCCTGGCCAAGGCGAGCGTCGTCGCGACGAGTCTGGCCGAGGTGGTGCGGAGCTAGCGCGAGGACCCGGAGGACACCAGGGATCCTGCGCGCCCTGCAGACCCCTCAGTCGGTGACCTTCTCGCCGTCGTAGAGCCCGTCGAGGATCGCCTGGTACCGCTGCGTGCAGGCCTTCCGCTTCACCTTCAGGGTCGGCGTGAGGTCGCCGGACTCCTGGGTGAAATCGTGGTCCATCACGTAGAACCGCTTGAGCTGGTTGTAGGGGGGCTCGTGCGCGTTCATCGCGTCGAGCACCTTCTGCACCGCGGCCCTGATCTCCGGTCTTGCCGCCACATCCGAATAGGACGCCGGCGGGGTGAGCCCCTGGTCCTGGAGCAGCTTGCGTGCGGTCTCCTCGTTCACGGTAATCAGCACCGACAGGTACTTCCGCTTGTCGCCGTGGACCATCGCCTGGCTGATCAGAGGAAACGTCTTGAGGCTGTTCTCCAGATTCTGCGGCGCGACGTTCTTCCCGCCGGCCGTGACGATGATGTCCTTCTTGCGGTCGGTGATCCGGACGAAGCCCGAGGGGTCGATCTCCCCGATGTCCCCCGAGTGCAGCCACCCGTCCGGCTCGATCATCTCCCGGGTCGCCTCGGGCGCGTTGTAGTAGCCCTTCATGATGTTTGGGCCGCGCATCAAGATCTCCCCGTCCGAGGCGATCTTCACCTCGCAACCGGGCATCGGCGGCCCGACGGTGCCGATCCGGGCGCGCCCGGGCGGATTGACCGTGGCCCCGCCGGTGGTCTCGGTCAATCCGTAGCCCTCGAGCACCTCGAAGCCCAGCATGTCGAAGAAGAAGGCGATCTTTCGCGAGAGCGGCGCCCCGCCCGAAACGAAGAGCCGCATCTTCCCGCCCAGCTTCTGGTCCAGCGTGGCCTTCACCTTGCTGAACACGAGCTTCTTGGCCAGCGTGAGCGAGAGCGAGTCGTAGCTCCGGCCCTGGAGCCGCGCCTCGACCGACTCCTCGAACAGCCGCATCGCCCACCGGAACAGCTTGCCCGCGACGCCGGGCTTGGCCATGCCTCCCGAGACGACCGCGTTGTAGATCTTCTCGAAGATGCGGGGCACCGCGGGCAGGATGGTCGGCGAGGTCTCGCCGATGTCCGCGAGCAGCGTGTCCGTGCTCTGGGCGAAGATCATCCGGTAGCCCAGGCCAACCCACGCGGCCTTCACGTCCTGGGCGAAGCTGTGCGCCAGCGGGAGGAAGAGCATCACCGCGTCGTCCTGCCGCAAGACCTGGAGGGTGGTCAGGGCCTTCGCCTCGAAGGCCAGGTTGCCGTGGGTGAGCATCACGCCCTTCGGCGCCCCGGTGGTCCCGGACGTGTAGATGAAGCAGCAGGGGTCGTCCATCCGGAGCGCCCCGATCCGCTCCTCGAACTTCCGCGGATCCTTCTGATCGAGGGGCGTCCCCTCGACGAGGAGCTTCGCCATCGACACGTCGGCGCCGGTCCCCTCCTCCTCCATGGTGATCACCTGCCGGACCGCCGGGCACTCACGCAGCACCGAGCGCGCACGGGCGAACCGTCCGGGCTGCTTGCCGGCGCTCCGGTCGTGATCCACGAACAGCATGACCGCGCCCGAATGCTGGAGGACGTACTTCACCTCGTCGGGCGTGTTCGAGGCGTAGATCGGCACGGTGATCGCCCGGGCCGCGCTGATCGCCAGATCGACCACGCACCAGGGCAGCGAGCTGTCGGCGAAGATCGCGACGCGATCGCCCGGCTGGATGCCGCGCGACACGAGCGCGGCCGAGAGATGGCGGACGTCGTCGAGGATGGTCACCCAGTCGACGTGGGTCCACTTGCTGAACTTCTTGTGGGTCGCCGCTTCCTGCTTCGGCGTGCGTGAGGCTCGCTCCTGAAGGAGGTGCAGCAGCGTGTTCGCGCCCGTCGAGGGGCTCGCCACCTGACTCTCGGCTCTCATCGTGCGCCCTCCTTCTCCATCTGGGCCGCGATCTTCTTCGCGATGGACTTCACCCGAGCCTCCTCGGCCAGGTCGTCCGGGTCATGGGCTTCGGCCACCTTTGCCAGCTGCGCTTTCGCACCGGCGACGTCACCATCCCGCCAGAGCGTCTCGGCAAGCCAGGCCGTCGCCCGGAGATTGTTCGGATTCGCCGCCAGCGCCTTGCGATACCAGGTGGCCGACTTGCCCAGGTTCCGCTTGGGCCACGGGAGCTCGAAGAAATACCGGCCCTTTGCGATGAGCGGCATCTCCTTCTGGAAGCGCGGGTCGATCTGGATCGCCTTGTCCAGCCGCTCGTTGAACTTCGATTCCAGTCCCTCGCCCAGGGCCTTGAGGATTCCGACGGCCTGGCTGTAGATGCCGATGCCCGCGGCGGCGTAGTAGTTGCCGCCGACCCAGTCCGGCTTGGACTTCACCATCCGATCGCCGAGCTCCCAGACCTCGCGGCCGAGCTTCTGCTTCCGGTCCTCGTTGTTCTCCAGCCCGTCACCGACCCAGAGCTCGGCCCGGGCGAGCCGGTACATCCGGTCGACGTCCTCCGGCTTCGCGGCGAGCGCCGCCTGGGACTGGCGGATTCCTTCCTCCGCCTTCGCGGGGTCTCCACGCTCACGCCAGAGGGCGTCGATCGCCGCCAGCGCGGGGTCGCCGGACGTGGACGGGACTCCGCCGTCCGCACCCTCCGCGGCCAGGCACACCGCCGGACCGATCAGGGACACCAGGAGACACGTCCAGCGCATGGGTGACGGCCCGCGTAACACGCGCCCGTCGCCACTCGCAAGGAAGCTCCAGGAAGCTGGCGCGCCGCGTCAGCTGCCCGAAACGGAGCGAGGCGCCGGCGGAACCGGACGCCTCGCGGTCACTCGACGCACTAGGCGGCGTCGGCCTCGGCCGGCGTGTCGAGCTGCTCCTCGTCCTGGTTGAACGCGGAGAGATACCGGGCGAGGAAGTGCTTCGTCTTCAGCTCGACCTGACGGACGCGCTCGCGGCTCACGCCCCAGCGCTGGCCGAGCTCCTCCAGGGTCCGCGGCTTGTCCTGCGTCAGCCGCTCCTGGACGATGTCCCAGCCGAGGTCCCCGATGCGCTTGCGGACCTTCGCCAGGGCCTCCTGCACGTCGTCGTCCTGCTCGCGGCCGAGGAACGTGTCCTGAGGACCGAGGCTCGGCTCCTCGAGACGGTCGAGGAAGGTGGTGTCGCCGTCCTCGTCAATGGCGGTGTCGAGGCTGAAGTCGACCATCGACCCGCGCTCGGACTCGCCACCGCGGACCTGGCTGCGGTTGTCCTTGAGGTACCGCGTGATGTACGCGCGGATCCACCACACCGCGTAGGTGGCGAAGCGGACGTTCTTCTTCGGGTCGAAGTGCTCGATGGCCTTCATCAGGCCGACGTTGCCCTCCTGGACGAGGTCGTCCAGCCGGGCGCCCCGGTGCGCGAACTTCTTGGCAACCGCGACCACGAAGGGGAGGTTCGAGAGCGCGAGCGTGTCGCGGGCGGAGGCATCACCCTTTCGCGCGCGCCGGGCGAGCTCGTATTCCTGCTCACGGGTGAGCTGGGGGCGACCGCCAATCTGGCGGAGGTACGAGGAAAGACTTTCGGAACGAGCAACTGCGGGCATGGTGTCTCAAACCTCCTTTCGTCGGATTTGCTGAAGTGATTCGGACCCCGAGGGGACTTCAGAGACGCTTCTTTGACGCACGAGCGGCCCGGGGGTTTCGCAGCGGCGCAACAGTCGAGAACCTGGGCATTCTTCCCGCTTACGTGAGGAATCGGCCTCGCTTGCGGCACGTCGACGCCTCGGTCCGCGAGCCCCCACGAGAGCGCGGAACTGCTCGGGTTTTCGGTCGAGGAGCCGTCACGCGCTCTCCCGACGCGAGCTCCCCGACGCGTTTGGATCAGTCGTGGTCGGCAGCAGCCCGAACAGTTGGTGGGCCGGCCAGCCCAGCGTGCAGGCGGACGAGCTGCTCTTTCTGCCTGCCGCCGGGGAATCCTCGATCGAAGTCTCTGAGACGCCGTTTGGACCGCTAACCCTTCGTTCTTCTTAGTCCGGCAGGAACTTGCCTGGATTCAGGAGGCCCTCGGGGTCGAACACCTGCTTGAGCTTCCGCTGGAGAGCGAGGACGGCAGGCGCTTGCTCGAGCGGCAGGAGGTCCTTCTTGGCGACGCCGATGCCGTGCTCGCCGGTGATGGTCCCCCCGAGCTCGATGGCCACCACCGCCATCTGACGGAGCGCCTCGTCCACCTTCGGCCGGTCGTCCGCCGAGTCGAACAGGACGTTGGCGTGGAGGTTGCCATCCCCGGCGTGCCCGTAGGTCGCCACGGTGAGCCCGTGCGCCTCCCCGATCGCCTTGCAGCGGTCGATCATCTCCGGGATGCGCGAGCGGGGCACCACCAGGTCCTCGGAGAGCTTGTGCTTCGCCAGCCCCCGGAGCGCGATGCTCACCGTCCGCCGCGCCGCCCAGAGCTTCTCCCGCTGCCCCTCGTCCTGGGCGAGCCACGTCTCCTTCGCCCCGTGCTGCTCGGCGATCTCCCCCAGGCGGGCCAGCTCGCCGAACACCGCCTCGGGAACGTTCCCGTCCACCTCCGCGAGCACGCACGCACCGGTCCCAGGCGGGAAGTTGAACCCCTTGCCGTCCACCGCCTTCACCGCCAGGTCGTCCATCAGCTCGAGCGTCCGCGGCAGCACCCCCGCCGCCAGGATCGCGCTCACCGCCCGCGCCGCCGCCCGCACGTCGTCGAAGACCAGCAGCGCCGTCTGCACTTCGCGCGGCAGCGGCAACAGCTGGAGCGTGATCTCGGTGGCGATCCCCAGCGTCCCCTCGCTCCCCACCAGCAGCCCCACCAGGTCGTAGCCCGCCACGCCCTTGATGGTGCGCCGCCCGACGCGGATCACCTCGCCGTCCGGCATCACCCACTCCATCCCCAGCACGTACTCACGGGTGACGCCGTACTTCAGCGCGCGCGGGCCGCCGGCGTTCTCGGCGATGTTCCCGCCCAGCGTGCACCACCCCCAGGAGTTGGGGTCCGGCGGGTAGAAGAGGCCCTTCGCCTCCACCGCCTTCATCAGATCTCCCGTCACCACCCCCGGCTCGACCACCGCCACCAGGTCCTCGGTCGAGATCTCCTTGATCGCGTTCATCCGCTCCACGCTCAGGACGACTCCCCCGTGGACCGGCATCGACCCGCCGCTCTTCCCGCTGCGTGCGCCGCAGGGAGTGACCGGCACCCGGTGCTCAGCCGCGATCTTCAGCACCCGTGACACCTCCGCCGTCGTCCGGGGCAGGACCACCAGATCCGCCGGGGTCGTCCCCAGGTCGGACTCGTCGCGCCCGTAGTCCGACAGCGCGTCGGCATCGGTCTTCAGCGCGGCCGACCCGAGTGCCTCGACGAGCGCGGCGCGGCAGCCGTCCAGCTGCTCCTTGGAAGGACGGTTCATCCGAACATCTCCACCAGGCTCCCGCTCATCGCCAGCGGAGCCTCCGTACAGAGGAACGTCACCACCCGTGCCACCTCCGCGGCAGTCATCTCGGGCGCCCACCCGGAACCCTTCAGCATGTCGGTGTCGGTGCTGCCCGGGAGCACGGCGGCGACGAGCACGTTCCGCTCCTTCACCTCCGCCGCGAGCGCCTGGGTGAAGCCGTTCAGCCCCCACTTGCTCGCGCAGTACGCCGTCATCCCCGCCGTCCCGAGCCGGCCACTGATGGAGGAGACGTTCACCACCCTCCCCCAGCGCCGCTCGGCCATCCCCGGCACGCAGCGCCGTGACAGGTAGAAGGGCCCGCTCAGGTTCACCGACAGCACCCGATCCCAGTCGGCATCCGTCATCTCCGCCATCGGCCGGCGGAGCGCCACCCCAGCGTCGTTCACCAGGATGTCCACCGGACCGAGCCCGCGCTCCACGCGCGCGACCACCTCGTCCAGCGCATGCCCGTCCGCCACGTCCGCCGCGAGTCCCAGCGTCCGTGCACCGCGTGCCCGCAGCGACTCCGCCACCGCGAGGCTGCCCGGCTCGGTCGTGGAGACCACCGCCACGGCCGCTCCGGCCCCCGCCAGCTGCTCGGCCACCGCCTGCCCGATGCCACGCGAGCCGCCCGTGACCAGGGCGACCCGGCCCGCCAGGCTGCTCACCACGCCGCCCCGGCCGCCGAGATGCGAGCCCAGAGCTCGCGGCGAAGCATCCCGTCCTTGCGCAGAACTCCCTCGTAGGCCTCGGCGTGGGTCACCGCGTCTCGCTGCTCCTCGCCCCGGACCCGGAGGCACGCCTGGTGCGCCTCGACGATGCAGGCCGCGCCCGGGCTCTCCAGCCCACGCGCCAGCGACCGCGCCACGCCACGCGCGAGCTGCTCCTGGAGGATGAGGCGGTGCGCCCAGGTGTCGAGCAGCGCCGCCAGCCGCCCGAAGCCCACCACCCACTCGCCCGGGACGTAGGCGATGTGCGCCCGGCCCTCCACCGGAAGCAGGTGATGCGGGCACATCGAGTGGAACCGCAGACCGGTCACGACGACCAGCTCGCCTCGCGATCCCTCGGGGACCGGAATCCGCTCGGCGAGGACCGCGTCCGGGTCACGCCCGTACCCGTCGAGGAAGTGCTGGGCCCACGCCTCCGCCACGCGCGCCGGCGTCTCCTTCAGCTCGGGATCGTCCGGCGACAGGCCCGACGCCTCGAGGAAGGCCTGCACCGCGCGCCGCATGGCCTCGACGTCCGGCACCTGTCCCGCGCGGCGGCTCAGTCCGCGCTGTACGTGACGCAGTACTCGGGCGTTTCCCACAGGCGGAGCTCCTTCAGCTGAGGAAGCTGGGGCTTCAGCCGGTCCCAGATCCAGACGATCACGTTCTCCGCGGTGGGATTGTCGAGGAAGTCGTTCAGGGTGTGGTGGTCGCACTGGTTGAGCGCGAGCTCCCAGCTCTTCTTCCGGATCTCCTCGAAGTCGATGATCATCCCGTCGCGCGGGTTCGGCTTCCCGGTCACCGTGACTTGCAGCTTGTAGTTGTGCCCATGCATCCGGAAGCAGGGGCCGTCGTAGTAGGGCAGCCGGTGCGCGGCGCAGAAGTGAAAGTCGACCGAGAGGTCCATCGGCATGGTTCTCTCGTAACCCCGATCCGGATGTCCGACAAGCCCGCCCGCCCGCTGGCCCTCCGGGCACCAGCTCGCTCCGCAGCATCGGACACCTACACCCCGGCGCCGTCCTATGCCCGGGCCGGTCCGCCCGAGAGCGTGAGCCGATTTCGGGCCGCCGCCAGCTGTTGCCGCAGCGAGTCCACCTGGCGGCGCACGTCGTCGAACCCGCGCGCGCCCGCCTGCTCCGCCAGCTCTCGGGCCCGGGCCACCAGCGCGTCCAGCTCCACTGCCGCCGTGGCGAGACCGTCGGCGCTGGTCTGACCCTCGAACGAGCCGGCCACCCGGTGGGTCTCCTCGCCGAGCTTCCCCAGCGCATCCATCAGGTACTGCAGCTCGGCGCTGCGGGCCTGGAGCTCCAGCGCGCGCGCGTGCGCCTTGTGGGTGAGCTCTTCCTGCAGGCGCCGGCTGCGATCGATCGCGCCGACCAGGGCACGGGCATGCAGGCCGATCTCCGTCTCCAGCGGTCCGAGCGCGGTGAGCGCAGCGGCGGTCCGCTCGATCTGCTTTCGCGTGGTGAGGGTCCCCTGCAGCGATCTCTCGACGACCTCCCGGAGCCGCCGGAGCGTCTCGTTCAGCGCCGTCGCCGCCTCGACCAGATCCGGCTGCTCCGGGTCGGGACTCATGCCGGCCCTCGCCGGACCGCGGATGGGCATTCGGGAATGGGGATGTCCGGACTGGTCACGCTCACCAGCACAGCGCTCTCCGCTCGCCGCTGCGCGACTCATGAGCGCTCACTGTCCGGCGCCAGAAAGATGCGGCTCACCCGGGGTGGACCGCCGCCAGCCTGGAAAAGACGAGGCTGAAGTTGTTTGCCGGCATGTCGACCACCTCGATCAGGTGAAAGCCCGCGACCCGGCCTTGATCGACCACCGCCTCGAGATCGCGCAACCCCCACGCTGGATCCTGTGACCGGAGCTGCTGGTCGAATCGCTCGTTGCTCGGCGCCGTGTGACGTCCGTGCCTCCGGAAGGGGCCATAAAGGTAGAGCGGAGCTCCGGTCGCGAGCACGGTGCCCGCGCCGGCGAACAGCGCGGGGATCGCCGCTGGCGGCGCGATGTGGATCATGTTGATCGACAGCACGGCATCGGCCGTGCTGACCGGCCATGGGAAGCGAGTGACGTCCAGGTCGAGCGGGGGCCGGACGTTGGGGAGACCCGCCTGCTCCGCCCTGACGCGGATGGAATGCCGGAGCTCCGCATCCCGGTCGCTGGGCTGCCAGACGAGTCCGGGCAGGAGCCTCCCGAAATGGAGGACGTGCTGGCCGGTGCCGCTGGCAACCTCCAGAACAACTCCCCGGGGCGGAAGATGACGCCTGAGCACGGCGAGGATCGGGTCCCGGTTCCGCTCTGCCGCCGCGGTGAACCAGCTCCCATCGCCGAGTCGCTGTCCCCAGAATTTGGTCATCGGGCTGGCCTCGTCCGCGCCGCCGTTCGACGCGGGCCACTCGGATCCTCGGCTGACGAGGCGAGCGTTTCAGAGAGACCGCGCCCGGTCCAGGACGCCCGCCAGGACCTCGACTCCCCGGCGGATCTCCTCCGGCGGGACCGCGGCGAAGCCGAGCTGCAGGCCCTCCCGGCGGAAGCGTCCCTGCCACTCGCGCCCCAGCGCGGTCACCTCCACGTCCTGTTCTGCCGCCGCACGGACCACGGGCGCGGCGCGCAGCCCCGCACCGAGGAGCCCGGTGGTCTGCAGGCCCGCCTCCACCGGGGAGAGGACCAGGCGCTCTCCGAGCATCCGCTCCGCCGCCTCGTACAGCGCGGCCCGGCGCTCGGCATAGACCTCTCGCATCCGCCGCACGTGGCGAGACAGGTGCCCCTGCTCGATGAACGCCGCGAGGACCGCCTGGTCGAGCACCGGCGGATGTCGGACCGTCGCCGATCGCAGCGCCGTCACCCGCTCCACCAGCGCCCCGGGGAGAACCAGGTACCCGAGGCGGAGCGCCGGGAAGAGCACCTTGCCGAAGCTCCCCGCGAGCAGCACCGGCGCGTCCGCCTCCAGCCCCTGGAGCGCGGGGATGGGCCGTCCCTGGTAGCGGTACTCCCCGTCGTAGTCGTCCTCGATCAGGACCGCCCCGCTCCGCCGCGCCCACCGGAGCAGCGCGAGGCGGCGGGTGACGCTCATGGTCACGCCGAGCGGGTACTGGTGCGCGGGCGTGGTGTAGACGACCCGCGCGCCCCGGAGCCGCCGCGCATCGACCACCAGTCCCTCGCCGTCCACTGGGACCGGGACCAGCCGCGCCCCCACCGCGGAGAAGGCGCGGGCAGCGCCGCCGTAGCCCGGATCCTCGAGCCCCACGCGGTCGCCCGGGTCGACCAGGAGCCGCGCGACGAGATCGAGCGCCTCCTGGACACCGGAGACGATCGCGATCTGCTCGGGCTCGCAGCGCGCACCCCGTGCGGAGCGGAGGTGCGCGGCCACCGCGTCGCGAAGGGGCCGATGGCCGAGGGGCTCGCTCCCCAGCAGCAACCGGGTGGAGGCCCGCCGCAGCACCCTCCCGGTGACCTGCGCCCAGAGCGTCGCCGGGAACAGCTCGAGCGCGGGCAGGTCGGTGCGGAAGGCGCGGGTCCTCCGCGGCTCGAGGACCGGGAAGGCCCTCACCCGGCGCGCGAACCGCGAGAGCCGCAGGCGAGGTAACCGGCGCGCAGAGGCCGGAGCCTCCGGGAACCGCCCCACGCCGAGGAGCGCATCGGGCGGCACCTGGCCGACGAACGTCCCGGAGCCGACCGTGGAGCGGACGTAGCCCTCCGCCTGGAGCTGGGTGAACGCCGCGACCACCGTGCCCCGCGCGAGCCCGTGCTGGCGGGCGAGGTCGCGGCTCGCGGGAAGCCGGGCTCCCCCGCGAAGCCTTCCCTCGAGGATGGCAGCCCGGACCCCCTCGTACACCCAGCGCTGCGCTGGCTGTCCTCCCCCTCGCGGGCCGAGGACCAGATCGAGGCTGCCGGCGCTCCGGGGCATGAGAAGTGGACCAGCCGGACGATGCTAATTGGACGTTTCTGGTTGGTCCACCGGCCGCTATCTCTGCACCATGGACATCCCTCTCTGGCTCGTTCGCGCCACCCCACGCCTCGCTCGCCTCGCGCTGGGCACCGCCTTCCTCTCCGGCATCGCCAGTCGCTTCGGGCTGTGGCGCCTGGCCGGGGTCGGGGACGGCAGCTTCGAGGGTTTCGAGCAATACACGGCCGAGGTGAACGCGTTCATGCCGCGGGCCAGCATCCCGTTCCTCGCCTGGGCAGCCACCGCAGCCGAGCTCGCTCTCGGCGTCTTTCTGGTCCTCGGGGTCTGGCGCCGGCCGGTGGCGCTCGCCTCCGCGGCGCTCCTTCTGATCTTCGGGGTGGCCATGGCACTGTCCCTGGGAATCAAGTCCCCGCTCGATTACTCGGTCTTCTCCGCGTCGGCGGCCGCGCTGCTCCTGGCCACCGGCGACGGCGACGCAACCCGGCACCCGTGATTCCTCCTTCCATGCGCGCCCCGCTCGACCTCTCCCCGGCCCGGACGCCCGCTGCGTCCACGCCCGCGGAGCACACCGGCACCGCCGACTGGCTTCTTCTCCTCGGCCCGGGCCTCATCTGGGGCGCTTCGTTCCTCTTCATCGCCGAGGGCCTCCAGTCCGTCGGTCCCAACGGCCTGACCTTCGCCCGCATCCTGGTGGGCTTCGTCATCCTGGGGCTCGTCCCCAGCGCCCGGCGCGCCCTCCCCCGCGAGGACCGGGGCAAGGTGGCGCTGCTCGGGCTCATCTGGCTCGCCCTCCCGCTGAGCATGTTCCCCCTCGCCGAGCAGCGGGTGTCCTCCGCCCTCACCGGGATGCTGAACGGCGCGAACCCGCTCTTCGTCGCCATCGTCGCCGCGGCCTTCTCCCGGCGGCTGCCCGGGCGCGACGTGCTGCTCGGCCTCGCGGTCGGGCTGGCCGGCACCGTCCTGGTGGCGCTCCCCAGCCTGAGCCTCGGCGGGAGCAGCCTCGACGGCGTGCTGTTCATCCTCGCCGGTGTGACCTGCTACGGCTTCGCGCTCAACCTCGCCCGCCCCCTCCAGCAGCGGAGCGGCGCGCTGCCGGTCATCTGGCGCGCGCAGGGCTGGGCACTCCTCATGACCGCGCCACTCGGTGTGCCCGAGCTGCTGCGCGCGCACTGGACGGCCGGGCCGCTGCTCTCGGTCCTGGCCCTCGGCGCGCTCGGGACCGGGGTGGCCTACGTGCTGCTCGCGGTGGCAGCCGGGCGGATGGGCGCGACCCGGGCGGCGGCAACGACCTTCCTCATCCCCGGAGTGGCGCTGCTGCTCGGCTGGCTCGTCCGGGGAGAGCACGTCGCCGCACTGTCGATCGCCGGCGGCGCGGTGTGCGTGGGCGGCGCGTGGATCATGCGCCGGGCGCAGCTCGCGGGACACTGAACCTGGGGGAACCTTCTCCACTCCGGGCTTCCGCGCGGGCCGGGGATGAGGTCTCCTCGCCGGGCCCATGCCGCACCGAGCAGCGTCCGTGTCGCGCCCCGAGCCCGAGCAGCGCACGGCGTACCACTACTTCCGGCGCATCCCCACCCGCTGGATGGACAACGACGTCTACGGGCACGTGAACAACGTCGTCTACTACTCGTACTTCGACACCGTGGTGAACGCGTTCCTGGTGCACGAGGGCGGGCTGGACATCGAGTCGGGACCGGTCATCGGTCTGTGCGTCGAGTCGAGCTGCCGGTACCTGAGCTCGGTCGCGTTCCCCGACGTCCTGGACGCGGGGCTCCGCGTCGCGAAGCTGGGCCGGTCGAGCGTTCGCTACGAGGTGGGCATCTTCCGCGCCGGTGAGAAGGCGGCCGCCGCACAGGGCCACTTCGTCCACGTCTTCGTGGATCGGGAGACGCGCCGCCCGGTCGACCTCCCCGACCGGATGCGCGCTGCGCTGACCCGGCTCTGCTGAGTCAGAAGAGGACCGACTCGTCGCTGGTCGGCTCGGTCAGGAGCGTCTCCTCCGCGCCGGCCCGGTCGAAGGTGATGACCAGGGGCAACCGGCATGCGGCGAGCTGGGCGACGTTCGCCGCCTCCCACTCGAGGCATGTCCGCGCTCCATGGTCGGCTCCGAGCGGGACGAGCAGCTCGACGTGCCCCTCGTCCACGCCGGGAAGGCGCGAGAGGTCCCGGAGCCAACCCCGGAAGCGTCCCACCAGCGAATCGACGCACTCGTCCGGCGACGAGCTCTGGATCTGGAGGAGCCAGATCCCCGGCGTCCCCGGGGACATCCGGGTGAACGACGGCGTCACCCCGAGGATGCGGGTCAGCTGATCCGGTTCGAGCGCCTCACCTCTGAGAAACAGGTCGAGCTGGTACACGAGAGCCCTCACTTCACCGCTGCCGAGATCTTCTTGAACTCCGGAGTGCCGGCGACCCCGAGCAGGTCGAACAGCACCGCCTCCACCGAGGAGAGCGTCGCCCCCGCCGCCCGCGCCAGCTCGAGTCCGGCCTCCCGATCCACCGCCTTGCGGCTCAGGACCGCGTCGATGCACACCACCGGATGGCGTCCCTCGAGCACCAGGTCGCGCACGGTCTGGTACACGCAGACGTGGGTCTCCATCCCGGCGATCACCACGTTCCGCCTTCCGGAGAAGCGCGCCCGTACCGCGTCGTCCAGCGACGAGAACCTCATCTTCTCGATCACCGGGACGTCTCCCAGCCGTTCGCGGATCGGCGGCACGGTGTGGCCCAGTCCCTTCGGGTACTGCTCGGTGATCGCGATCGGCAGGCCGAGCACCCGCGCGCCCTCGACCAGGGCCCCGAGCCGGCCGAGCACCCGGGACAGGGCCTCGGGCTCCATCGCGGCGGCGAGCCGCTCCTGGACGTCCACCACCAGGAGCGCGGTGTCCTCTCGCTTCAGCAGTTGCGGCTTCATACGGCGTACCCCATCGCCCCGGACGTGGCCGGAGCCTGTGGATCGAGCATCACGTTGACGCAGGCCACGGTTCCCGAGGCCAGCGCGCGCTCCAGCGCAGGGCGGATCTGCGCCGGCTCGGTGACCCGCTCACCCCACCCGCCGAAGGCCTTGACCACCTCGTCGTAGCGCGTCGGCGCCAGGAGCGTCGCCGGAGACTTCTCCTCGCCGAACATGCCCACCTGGGGCAGGCGGATCTGTCCCCACGCGGCGTCGTTCCCCACCACGCAGATCATCGGCAGCTTGAAGCGGACCGCGGTCTCGAAGTCGAAGCCGTTCAGCCCGAACGAGCCGTCGCCCTGCACCACCCAGATCTGCCGGTCCGGGTGGAGCACCTTCGCCGCCAACGCGAACGGAGCGCCCACCCCCAGGCAGCCCAGCGGGCCCGGATCGAGCCAGCGCCCGGGCGCCTTCAGGGAGAGGACCTTGGCCGCGAGCGCGACCCAGTTCCCTCCGTCGGCGATGAACATCGGGTCCCGATCGCCGGCGTTGGCGACGTCGGAGAGATCCCTGGCGAGGCGGTAGTGGTGGATGGGCACCGCGTCGCTGCGCATCCACTCCTGCATCGCGGCGAGCTTCCGGTCCTCGCCCTCGCGGAGCTGGCGGAGGTAGGCGGTCCGCGTCGCCTTCTTCGCTCCGTCGGCGAAGGCGGCGAGCGCCGAGCGACTGTCGGCCACGATGCCCACGTCCACCGGCCGGTTCCGCCCCACCTCGGTGGGGTCGATGTCCACCTGGACGATCTTCGAGCTCGAGCTGAAGGTCGGCTCGGCGCCGTAGTTGAGCCGGAAGTCGAAGGGCGTCCCGATCACGAAGACCACGTCCGCGCCGGTCAGTGCGTCCTTCCGGGTGTGCTGGAAGAACATCGGGTGGTCGGGCGGCAGACAGCCGCGGCCGGCGCCGTTGAGGTAGGTCGGGATCTGTGCCCGCTCGACGAAGGCGCGGAGGGCGTCCGGCGCGTCGTCCCACCACACGCTCGAGCCGGCGATCATCGCCGGGCGCTCGGCCGCGGCGAGCAGCGCGAGCGCCTCCTCCACCGCCAGCGGGTCCGGGGCCATCCGGGCCCGGGTCCGGTAGAGCCGAGGGATCTGCAGGCTGCTCTCGTCCACGCCGTTGCAGAGCACGTCCCAGGCCAGCTCGAGGAACACCGGCCCCGGGCGGCCGCTCAGCGCCACCCGGAAAGCCTTGGCCATGTAGAGCGGGACGAGGTCCGGCGACGGAACCCGGTCGGACCACTTGGAGATCCGGTGGAAGAGATCCACCTGCTCCATCTCTTGAAGACTCCCGCGGCTCTGGTTGAACTGGGGCGCCGCGCCCCCGAGGAGGATGAGCGGCGAGTTGGCCGCATTGGCGTTCGCCACGCCGGTGAGCGCGTCGGTCACTCCCGGCCCGGCGGTGACCACGGCGACCCCGACTCCGCGGGTGATGCGCGCGTAGGCATCCGCGGCGTGGGCGGCGCCCTGCTCGTGACGGGTGTCGATGACCTCGATGCCTTCCTCCACCAGGCCCGCGTAGATGGGGGCGACGTGGAGGCCGGAGAGCGTGAAGACGTGCCGCACACGCTCCTCCTTGAGCATCCGCGCCACGAGCTGCCCGCCGGTCACCATCGCCATCGTCCACTGTCTCCTGCCTGGCGCCCGGGCGCCGGCCGTCGTAGGACTGCCGCCAGTCGTTTAGCCCCCGTGCACGATCCTTTCCAGGACCTCCGCCCGCTCGCCGGCACCTACGCGACGGCGCTCGCCCGGGAGGCGTTCTCCCGTGGCCTCGCCACCACCGCCCCCGACGGGACTCGCAAGCCCATCACCCCGGGGGCGACGCCAGTGGTCCTGCCGGCCAGGGTCATCGCCGAGCGCCACGCGCTCGCGCACACCCTTGCCGCCGCGGGCTTCCGGATGGCCCAGGCGATCGCGCTGGGGTCCTCGCGGGAGCTGATCCTTGGTGCCCTCTCCCCGCTCGAGCGCCGGCTGATCGAGCGCTCGGCCCCGGAGACCCGCCGGCTCGCCATCGCGCGCGTCGACTTCATGGTCTCCACCCGGCCGGCGGCGCTGGAGCTCAACGCGACCATCCCGGCGATGCCGGGGTACTCGGACATGGCAGCAGGAGCGTTCCTGTCGGTGGTGGGCCGCGCGGCGGGAATGGACCCGGCCGCGGTCCGGCAGCTCGAGGCCGAGAACGGCAGCAACGTCGAGGCGCTCCACGAGGCCCTGGTGACGACGTCGCTGGAGGAGCGAGGCCGGCCCCCCGAGCGCATCGCGGTGCTCTGTCGCCGCAACGACAGCCAGCTGACGGAGGTGGACCACCTCGTCGGGCGCTTCGCCGAGCTCGGGACCGAGGCCCACCGCGTCTACCCCGACGAGGCGAGCGGCGGAGAGCTGTTCACCGCCCAGGGCAAGACCTTCGACTTCGTCTACCGCCACCTCTTCGTCCACCGCCTCTCGGAGACGCCGCAGCCCTTCCTCGAGGCGTTCTTCGCCGGGGAGGCGGCCCGGGAATCGCTCCTCTTCAATCACCCCGCCGCGCACGTCGAGGCCAAGAGCAACTTCGCGCTGCTCTCCAGGGCGGTGGAGGAGCCAGGCCTGGCAGCCGTGGCCGGTCTCGGACCCGAGGACCTCGAGGCCATCCGGCGAGCCGTCCCCTGGACCCGGGTCCTCGCGCCGGGTCCGGCCAGAGGGCCCGGGGGAGAGGCGCTGGCGGATCTCGTCGCCCACGTGGCGGCGCATCCCGACGGGTTCGTCCTCAAGCGCGCCTGGGACTACGGCGGGAAGGCGGTCTTCGTCGGTCCGGCCTCGGGGGAGCCAGGGTTCGCCACCCGCTCCGAGGCTGCCTTCGGCGAGCGCCTCGACTGGCCGGATCTCGTCGCCCGGGCGGCGGCCGATCCCCGGGGGGGCGGCTTCGTCGTGCAGGCGGTGGTGGACGTTCCGCGCGAGCGACACCTCCTGGCCACGCCCGCAGGCCCCGTCGAGGGGGAGGTCTTCGTCGATTACTCCGCCTTCGCCTCGGTCGGCCTGCGGTCCGAGCCGGCCTGGGGTGGCGTCGTCCGGGCCTCGGCCTCCCGGATCGTGAACATCCAGGGAGGCGGCGGGGTCCTGCCGCTCCTGATGGAGCCGGTCTGGGCGAAGCTGCGGCGTGCACTGGGGGCGGAATCCTGACCGCTCCCGGGGTGTTGGGACGGTGGCCACCGACCCGACCTGCGTTATGTCAAGGCGCACCGGGGGCGGTCGCCCCGCAAGGAGAACGCAACGATGGCCTGGGAATTCGATGCACGCCGGGCGGCACGCGACAACCGTGACCTCGGCGAGGCGGGCAGCTTCGGCCGCGCCGGCGAGCTCACCGGCGCCACCGCCGCGAGCTTCATGGCCGGGGTGTACCGGTGGATGACGCTCGGGCTGGCGGTCACCGCCGGCGTCGCGCTCTACACCGCGAGCAACGTGCAGCTGGCGAGGACGGTGGCCGGGGCGATCATCCCGCTGATCATCGCGCAGTTCGTGGTGGTCCTCGCGCTGTCGTTCCTGGCGCAGAGGATCAGCGGGCCGGTCGCCGCGCTGCTCTTCATGGTCTACGCCGGGCTCACCGGGCTGACCCTGAGCGGGATCTTCTTCGTGTACTCGCTGGGGTCGATCTCGACGGCGTTCTTCGTCACCGCCGGCTCCTTCGCCGCGCTGAGCGTCTACGGCACGGTGACGAAGCGTGACCTGAGCGCATGGGGCACCTTCCTCTTCATGGGGCTCATCGGCGTGGTCATCGCCAGCATCGTCCAGTTCTGGTGGAGCAGCCCGGGATTCACCTTCGTCCTGTCCTGCGCGACGGTCGTGGTGTTCGCCGGCCTGACCGCCTACGACACCCAGAAGCTGCGGGTGCTCGGGGCGCAGTACGCGGGCGCGGGCCTGACGTCGGTCACCATCGTCGGGGCGCTGAACCTGTACCTCGACTTCATCAACCTGTTCCTGGCGCTCCTCCGGCTGTTCGGAGACCGCCGCCGGTAGGTCGAGCCCGCGCGTCCTGTGTCTGTCTCGCGGCCGGGACCTCTCACGGGGTTCCGGCCGCAGTCGTCTCGACAGCTCGATCAGGCGGGCTTCTTGATCGCCCAGCTGAGGCAGTAGCCGGCGGGATTCACGGCCCCGGCGAAGAGCTTGCACCCCCCGCAGTCCTTGTACTTGCCCGCTTCCCACTGGGCGCAGTTGTCGCAGCGCTTGCCCGGCACGTTCGACTTCTCCGCGTACTGGAGGGTGCGACGCATCTGCGCCGCGGCCGGGTCGATCGCCACCTTCGTCTTGCAGTTCAGGGTCTCGGCGGCGCGGGCCTCCGAGCCGGTCAACGCGAGGACGCCAGTCGCGGCGCCGAGGCCCGCCCCCAGGATCTGGAGCGCCCGCCGGCGATCGAAGCGGGGTGTCTCGTCGTCGTGTCCGTTCACGTGTGATCTCCTCCGGTTCAGGAAGCCCTTCGCCCGCCCCCTGCGGCGGCCGGGCGACTCTCGGGGACGCAGGCCACCGAGTCAACATTCAGCTGTGACGGCGGTCGCTTAGAGGCACCGGCGGCCGGTCGCTCGGAGCGCGCTTGCCGCTGGCTCGCCGGGCCACCTCGCACGTCCACCGAGTGACGCTGCCGCCGAGCTGCCCGCCTGGAACCTCTTGACAGGCCACCGCCGGAGCGGGAGCGTCCGCCCAAAGTGGTCCGATGACCTGATCATCTGGAGACTCAGTGCGGAACGCTCCCGGCCAGCTGCAGCGGCCTCCACCCGAGCCCGAGTTCCACGCCGTCCGAAAAGGCCGGCGCTACGAGCAGGTCGCGGAGCAGATCCAGCGGCTGATCGCGAGCGGTGCCCTCAGGCCGGGCGATCGCCTCCCGCCGGAGCGAGAGCTGGCGGCAAAGTTCGGCGTCGGCCGCAGCTCCCTGCGTGATGCCATCCGCACGCTGGAGGTGATGGGCATCGTCGAGTCCCGTCAGGGCAGCGGCACCGTGGTCCGCGACCTGTCGACCGAGTCGCTGGTGGTGCCGCTGGCGAGCGTGCTCGCGCACAAGCGCGGGCTCGTGGCCGAGCTTCTCGACGTTCGCCGGATGATCGAGCCCGCCCTGGCGGCCCGCGCCGCTGCCAACGCCACCGACGAGGAGCTGGCCCGGCTCGAGGACATCCTGCGCCGGCAGGCGGAGAAGGTCCGGCGCGGGGAGCCGAGCATCGAAGAGGACTCGGAATTCCACTACGCGATCGCACTCGCCGCCCGGAACACCGTGGTGCTGCGGGTCCTCGACGTCCTCATGGATCTGCTGCGCGAGAGCCGCGCGCGCTCATTGCAAGTCCCTGGGCGGCCCGAGCGCTCCTGCGCAGGTCACCGGCGCATCCTCAGGGCGATCAAGCGCCGCGACGGCCCCGCCGCCGAGGCCGCGGTGCGCAAGCACTTGAAGGAAATCGAAGAGATCGTGACGCGGCAGCTCTGACCGGAGGCGAAGAGATGGGACGTTTGTTCGCAGTCGAGATCGTCTATCGGGGAATCTTCCAGAAGCAGCTCGCGACGAAGATCAGCCGGGCGATCGTCCTCGCCGCCCACGAGGAGGGGAAGCCCGGCATCTCCTTCGGGCGGTACGGAGACAGCCCGGAGCGCAACGGCATCCCGGCGAAGAACTTCGCCATCGTCGCCACCGACGACCTCACGCTCGAGGAAGGGATGGCCAAGTACGAGCCCAAGGAGGTCGACATCAGCATCGTGGTCGACGACACGCTCTTCAAGGGCGTGGAGTCCTGGGCCTGGTACGGGCTGCAGCCCATCAACCGCCTGACGAAACCCGGCGGCACGTTGATCGTGACCTCACACCACGACGCCGAGACTCTGATCCCGATGGCCCACCGGAAGGAGACGCCCTACCAGCTGGCGATCGTGAAGGGGAAGCCCAGCTTCTCCGGTCTCTGGGTCTACAAGGACGACCACACCGACGTCCGCATCCTGGGAACGATGGCCAAGGTCCTGCCGGAGCTGTTCAGCCTGGCCTCGGTCCAGCAGGTGATCCGGACCGAATGGAACGACGAGCTCAAGGCCACCTCCGCGAAGCGCGCGTACGAACGCGCCACGAGCGTGACCGTGCAGCCCACGGAGGGCAATCCGGAGAAGCCCTTCGAGTTCCAGATGCCCAAGTGGACGGAGATGCGCGAGGGCATCGCCATCCCCGGCATCCCCCGCGGCCATGAGATGAAGGATCCGACCACCGGGAAGACGGGCGGCTACCAGCCGGAGCGAAACCCAACCTTCAAGAAGTTCACCACGCGCACCATGCGGCCGGTGGTGGACTTCGACACCTGCATCAAGTGCACGCTCTGCTGGTTGCACTGTCCTGACTCCGTCTTCGACGTCACGCCCGACGGTCTCTACGACGCGAACATGGAAGCGTGCTGCGGCTGCGGTGTCTGCGAGGCGGTCTGCCCCGTGGCGAAATGCGTGACGATGGTCAACGAGACCCAGTTCGCGAACAACGACAGCCAGTGGGAAGCGTGGAGGGAGAACAAGGAGGGCTACAAGTCCTGGGTCAAGGAGAAGATCGCCGATCCGCCCGAACGCTCCCATGGCTTCCGGTTCCGCGGGCAGTACCAGGAAGAGGTTCCCGAGATGCTGAAGATCGCCAAAGAAGGCTGAGGACGAGGGAGACCGATCATGACTGAGGCACTGGCACCCCCTCCGCAGACGCAACCCGCGGCCGACAAGACCTCGCTCATCACAGGGAGCGAGGCGATCGCGGTGGCCTGCAAGCTGGCCGACGTGGACGTGATCACCGCCTACCCCATCCGTCCCTACGACACGGTCATGCAGTACGTGGCGAAGCTCGTGGCGAACGGCGAGCTGGACTGCGAGTACATCGTCGCGGAGAGCGAGCACTCACAGTTCGAGATCGTCAAGCACGCCTCGGCCGTGGGGGCGCGCGTGTTCTGCGGCTCGAGCGGCGTCGGGTGGATGTACGCCTTCGAGGCGCTCACCGTGACGCCGGCCCTGCGCATTCCCATGGTGGCCATGGTGGGGAACCGCGCGCTCGACGACCCCGGCGCTTTCGGCGTCGAGCACAACGACGCGCTCGCGGTGCGCGACCTGGGGTGGCAACTGGTCTGGGTGGACAACGCCCAGGAGGCGCTCGACACGGCGCTCATCGCCTACCGCGTGGCCGAGGACCGGCGCATCTTCCTGCCCTGCGCCATCAGCTGCGACGGTGCCTTCCTCACCCACTCGCAGGCGCTGGTGAAGGTTCCTAGCCAGGAGAAGGTGAAGGCCTTCCTGCCCCGCTACGACCGGGGCGATCTCCTGCTCCACCCCGACAACCCCATCACCGTGGCCCCCCAGGCGAACGAGGACTGGCTGATGGAGATCCGTCGCCAGACTGCAGCCGCGATGGAGCGCTCCTCCAGCGTCATCCGCGAGGCCTACGCCGACTTCGAACGGATCTTCGGCCGGAGCTACGGGAACCCGTTCTTCGAGGAGTACCAGACCGACGACGCGGACGTCGTGCTGGTCGGCATGGGAACGCTGTCGACTCCGGTGAAGGTCGCCATCCGGCAGATGCGGCAGGAGGGGAAGAAGGTCGGCTTCGTGCGCGTGCGCTGGTTCCGGCCCTTCGCCGCCCAGGAGCTGGCCGCGACGCTCGGGCGCTTCAAGGCGGTGGGTGTCATCGACCGCGACTTCTCGCTGGGCGCGCCGTACCACAGCGGGGTCCTCGCGACCGAGGTACGCGCCGCGATGTACCCGGCTGCCAGCCGGCCGCCCATCCTCGGGTTCATCTGCGGCCTCGGGGGTCGTGAGGTCACGGTACCGGACGTGAAGAAGATGACCGACAGCGTCTACCTCGCAGCGGAAGGAAAGACGCAACCGGGAACGAAGTGGATCGGATTGCGCGAGTAGCTGGAATGCGTCGAGCGTGGAGGATCAACCCATGGCAGTGAGCGACAAGGACATGGCGGAGCTGTTGAAGCTTCGTCCCACGCAGACGCTGGATCCCTTCAAGGGCGTGAAGAAGCTTCCGCTCGAGGAGTTCTTCACCTCCGGACATCGGACCTGCCAGGGGTGCGAGTCCGCCCTGGTCATGAAGATGATGGTCAAGGCCGCGGGCCCGCGGACCATCGTGCTCGGCAGCACCGGCTGCATGTACGTCGCGAACACGACGTACTACAGCACCTCGTGGGTCGTCCCCTGGATGCACACGCAGCTCGGGTCGAGCGGCTCGGCGGGACTGGGCACGGCGGCCGCCCTCAAGGTGCTGATGCGCAAGGGCAAGATCAAGGAGGAGCCGATCAACGTCATTGCCTTCTGCGGTGACGGCGGCGGGGCGGACATGGGGCTGTCGGCGATCTCCGCCACGCTCACCCACCCCGACTACAACTTGCTGATGCTCATGTACGACAACGAGTCGTACGCCAATACCGACATTCAATTGTCGGGTTCGACGCCGTACGGGGCGCACACCACCTTCAGCCCGCCAGGCAAGGTGAAGCGCATCATGCACCACCGCTGGAAGAAGAACCTGGCCGGGATGCTCGCGGCGGGTCACCCCACGTGCCGGTACATTGCCACGGTCGACATGTCCTATCCCGTCTACTCGATGAACGCCGTGCGCAAGGCGCTCTCCATCGGGGGTCCCACGTTCATTCATTCGATGGACCCCTGCCCGAAGGGCTGGGACTACGACCCCATCCAGTCGCACGAGCTGGGCGAGCTGGTGGTGACGACGGGCATCTGGCCGCTCTACGAGGTGGAGGACGGCGTCCTCAAGCTCGTCGGCAAGACCCGCGACATCGCCGACGGCCGCCTCAAGCGATTGCCGGTGCGCGACTACCTGCTCCGGCAGGGACGCTTCGCCCACTTCACCGAGGACGACATCGCGTATTTCCAGAGCAAGGTCGACGAGTCCTGGGAAAGGTGGCTCATCCCGGGCGTCATCCCGTTCAAGAAGCAGCTCGAGGAGGATCGCCCGCCAGCCTGAGCGGGTGGAGCTGACGACCGGTTGGACCGGTCGCACAGCGGACGTTGGCTGAGCCAAACTGAACCTCACCGGGCCCGACCGGCCGGGCGTGGGGACCCTTGCTCAAAGCAGGGCGCGCGCGCGGCGAGCTCGCACACCGGAGCGCTCGCCGGCGACGACGAGATCCCCGAGGACGTTTTCAAGCAATCAGGCGAGATCCGCCCCAGGGCGCCTCTGGCGTACGCGCCGGCCCGGCGGGGTCGGGCGGCTCCGGCATGCCTGTGTCCGACGGACAACGGCCTGACGCTGAGCCTTGCCGCCGGATCTGGACGCAGCGGAGCGCACGTTCATTCCGCTGTTCGGGGCTACCTGCAATCCGATAGATAGTACGGGGAACGCCGAAAACCTACCGACGAGCGGACTGCGTCGACAGGAGGCCGTGCAAGACAATTTTAGTCACTCGGAGGATGTCATGGTCCGTCGCATCTCGAGTCGCGGATTCGTCGCGGCAGCCGTTGCCGCAGGCTTTGCGTTCACCCCGTTCCCGGCAGTCGCCGCGTGGGAGCCGACCAAGCCGGTCGAGTTCGTCGTCCCCGCCGGCACAGGCGGCGGCGCCGACCAGATGGCTCGCTTCATCCAGGGCGTGGTCGCCAAGAACAACCTCATGAAGCAGCCGCTGGTCGTCGTCAACAAGTCGGGCGGCGCGGGCGCGGAGGGCTTTCTCGAGGTCAAGAACGCCAAGGGCGATCCGCACAAGATCATCATCACGCTGTCCAACCTGTTCACCACGCCGCTCGCGACCGGTGTGCCGTTCAACTGGAAGGACCTGACCCCGGTCGCAATGCTCGCGCTCGACGAGTTCGTGCTGTGGGTGAACGCGGAGTCGGCGCACAAGACCGCAGGCGACTACGCCAACGCCATCAAGGCCGGCAACAACGGCCAGTTCAAGATGGCCGGCACCGGGTCCAAGCAGGAAGACCAGATCATCACGGTCGCGCTGGAGAAGGTGGTCGGCAAGAAGCTCACCTACGTCCCGTTCAAGGGCGGCGGCGACGTCGCCGTGCAGCTCGTCGGCAAGCACGTCGACTCGACGGTGAACAACCCGATCGAGGCCATCGCTCATTGGCGCTCGGGCGCGCTCCGCCCTCTGTGTGTTTTCGACGGCAAGCCGATGCCCTACCCCACGAAGGTGACCCCCACCCAGTCGTGGCAGGACATTCCGACCTGCAAGTCGTCCGGTCTCGACGTCGAGTACACGATGCTCCGCGGCATCTTCATGCCGCCGAGCGTCACCCAGGCTCAGGTCGACTTCTACATCGACCTCTTCAAGAAGGTGCAGGCGCTGCCCGAGTGGAAGAAGTTCAGCGAGGACGCAGCGTTCAACGCCACGACGATGTCGGGCAAGCCGTTCGTCGACTGGCTCGCCCGGACCGAAGCCACGCACAAGACGTTGATGGAGGAAGCGGGCTTCATCGCCAAATGACAGAGGAGCGCGAAACCCCTGCGGGCGGAAGCGTCCCCACCCGCTGGCTCGAGGTCGCCGTCGGCCTCATGTTCGTCGTGGTCGGCCTCGTCGTCGTCGTCGATAGCAACCGCGTCGGCGCGTCGTGGGGCGACGATGGGCCGAAGTCCGGCTACTTCCCGAACATCATCGGGTGGATCCTGGCCGGGTCGGGCGCGTGGATCGCCGGGCAGACGATCCACCGCTGGAAGCGGCTCGCCGGCCAGGTGTTCGTCACCTACGCCGACTTCAAGCCGGTGCTGGCGATGGTCCTGCCGACCATCGGCTACGTGATCCTGATCAAGGTCATCGGCATCTATGTGGCCTCCGCGGTGTTCATCGCGGGCTTCATGCTGGTCCAGGGCAAGTACAAGTGGCTGCCGACGCTCTGCGTGAGTCTGGGCGTCCCGGGCGTGCTCTTTGCGTTGTTCGAAATCTGGTTCCTCGTACCGCTGCCCAAAGGACCCCTCGAGCGGATGCTGGGCTACTAAAATTAATCAAGAGCCGCGTACGGACAAAGCGGATCACGGGAGAACGGGTGGAAGACATCGGCAACCTGATGCAGGGTTTCGTGGTGGCGCTGGCCTGGAAGAATCTGGCCTTCATGCTCCTCGGCATCCTGCTCGGGGTGCTCATCGGCGTGCTCCCCGGCCTGGGGGGCGCCAACGGCGTGGCGATCCTTCTGCCGCTCACGTTCACGATCCCACCGACGTCGGCGATCATCATGCTGTCGTGCATCTACTGGGGCGCTCTGTTCGGGGGCGCCATCACGTCGATCCTGTTCAACATCCCCGGCGAGCCGTGGTCGGTCGCGACCACGTTCGACGGCTACCCGATGGCGCAGAAGGGCCGCGCCGGGGAGGCGCTCACCGCCGCGTTCACGTCGTCGTTCGTCGGCGCGTTGTTTGCAATCATCCTGATCACCTTCCTGGCGCCGCTGGTGGCGAGGTTCGCGCTCAAGTTCGGACCGCCCGAGTTTTTTGCGATCCAGCTCCTCACGTTCTGCAACTTCGTCGGCATGGGGCGCGAGCCGCCGCTCAAGACGATCGCCTCGATGATGCTCGGCTTCGCTCTTGCAGCGGTCGGCATCGATACCGTCACTGGCACGCTGCGCATGACGTTCGGATCGCCGACCCTCCTGCAGGGCTTCGACTTCCTGGTCGCAGTCATCGGCTTGTTCGGGCTGGGCGAGATCTTTCTCACCATGGAAGAGGGCCTGTCGTTCAAGCGCAAGAGCGGCAAGATCGACGCCAAGGTGGTGCTGAGGACCTGGGCCGAGCTGCCGCGATACTGGCTCACGTCGCTCCGCGCGTGCCTCGTCGGTTGCTGGATGGGCATCACGCCTGGGGGCGCTACCCCGGCGTCGTTCATGAGTTACGGCATGGCGCGCCGCTTCTCGAAGAACAAGGAGCAGTTCGGGGAGGGTCACATCGAGGGTGTCGTCGCGCCCGAGACCGCGGCGCACGCGGCCGGCACCAGCGCGTTGCTGCCGATGCTGACGCTGGGCATTCCCGGGTCACCGACCGCGGCGGTGCTGCTTGGCGGCCTGTTGATCTGGGGCCTGCAGCCGGGTCCGCTCTTGTTCGTCGAGAAGAAGGAATTCGTGTGGGGGCTGATCGCCAGCATGTACGTCGGCAACGTCGTCGGGCTCATCATCGTGTTGACCACGGTGCCGTGGTGGGCCGCGATCCTGCGCATTCCCTTCTCGATCATCGCGCCGGTGATCGTGGTGATCTGCGCGATCGGCGCCTATACCGTCCACAACAACATGTTCGACGTGGCCATGATGCTGGTGTTCGGCGTCGTCGGCTACGTGTTCAAGAAGCTCAAGTATCCGCTCGCGCCGCTCTTGCTCGCGCTCGTGCTCGGTGACATGGCGGAAACCGCATTTCGCCAGTCGATGCTCCTGTCCGGCGGCAGCCTGGGCATCTTCTGGTCCAATCCGCTGGTCGGTTCGATCGTCACCCTCGCGCTCGTCATTCTCTGCTGGCCGGCCGTGGGCAAGGTCCTGGGGCGCATGCGCTCGCGCGAGCCTCAAGCACAGAACGCGTGAAGGCGCCGTCCTACGTCTGATTCACCCATCGGCTGATCGACGAGCGGCAGCGGCGGCCGCGTCCTCGGCGGGCTGACCCGCTTTGGTCCCGTGACGCAGCTGAATTGCAAGACGCCGCCTTCGGCCTGCTGTTGAGCGATCGTGGATGATTTCCAGAGCGAGGTCGACGAAACCTGGGAGAAACGGCTCATCCCGGGTGTCATCCCGTTCGGTAAGCAGATCGAGGTGGATCGCCCGCCAGCCTGAGCGGGCGGAAATGACGACGCTCGACCGATAGCGCCGCGCATGTTGGCCGAGCCGAGCGGTCAGGAGAGAAACCCGTCAGGACGTGGTCGGTCCTGCGCGGAAAGAACGCTCTGGAGGGAGCGAGCCATGACTTCGGATCCGGTGCAGCGCACTACGACGAGCGAGGTGACGCGTCTTCGCGACAACCGCTGGCTGATTCTTTTCTTCAGCGTTGTCAGCATGGTGGCCGTCGCGAACTTCCAGTACGGCTGGACCCTGTTCGTGCCGCCGCTGCAGAAGCACCTCGGGGTGGATCGGGCGACCATCCAGGTCACGTTCACCGTCTTCGTCCTGCTCGAGACATGGCTCGTGCCCTTCGAAGGCTGGCTCGTCGACCGGTTCGGACCGCGGCTCCTGGTGATGCTCGGTGGGCTCTTCGCCGGGCTCGGATGGGTGCTCTCCGGCAACGCGAACACGGTCACGGAGCTGTACCTCTCCTATGCGCTCGCGGGCGTCGGTGCCGGCGTGGTCTACGGCACGGCGATCGGGAGCGCGCTCAAGTGGTTTCCCGATCACCGCGGACTGGCCGCCGGGCTGACCGCTGCCGGATTCGGCGCCGGCTCCGCATTCACGGTCACGCCGATCGCGAACCTCATCCAGACGGCCGGATATCAGACGGCCTTCATCCAGTGGGGAATCATCCAGGGGGTCGTCGTCGTCGTCGCCGCGCTCTTCCTTCACGCGCCGCCGGAGGGCTGGCTGCCCGGACAGTGGACCAAGGTGGACGCCGGGCACGACGTGAAGAAGCGTCAGAGCGGGGCCGAGTTCACCTCGTTCCAGATGGCGGCCACGCCGCAGTTCTGGCTGATGTACCTGATGATGACGCTGGTCGCGACCGGCGGTCTGATGGCGGTCGCTCAGCTCAACCCGATGGCCATCGACTACAAGGTCGATCAGGTACCGGTGAAGTTCCTCTTCATCACGCTGCCGGCAATCCAGTTCGCGCTGTCGGCGGATCGGCTGGTGAACGGTCTCTGCCGCCCGTTCTGGGGATGGGTCTCGGACCACATCGGCCGCGAGAAGACCATGACGGTCGCCTTCGGCCTCGAGGCGATCGCGATCTTCATCCTCATCAACTTCGCGCACAACCCGGTCGCCTTCGTGGTCTTCAGCGCGTTCACCTTCTTCGGCTGGGGAGAGATCTTCTCCCTCTTCCCCGCGCTGACGGGCGACTTCTTCGGCAGGAAGCACGCCACCGCGAACTACGGCTTCCTCTACACCGCCAAGGGCACCGCCTCGGTGCTGGTCCCGATCGGCTCCGCGCTGGCCGCCGGCAAGGCCTTCGACTTCCGCGCCGATGTGCTCCTGCTGCTCGGTGGGGCACTGGCGGTGTTCGCCCACTTCATCGGCCCGGTCGTGCTCGGCCTGCGCATCTCACGGAAGCTGCACGACACGCTCTTCTACATCGGGCTTTGCCTCGTCACGTACGGGATCGTCCTGACCGTGGTGCCCGGGGCGTGGACGCCATTCGCAGCCAAGTTCACGCTGCCGAAGGTCGGCTGGGTGGGCGTCTTCACCGTTGCCATCGTCTTCGACCTGACGGCGGCCGTCCTCGCCTTCTTCGTGCTGCGCAGGATGAAGCTGCCCTCGCACGTGCCCGAGCTGAGCTACGACCCGCATCCGAAGGTGGCCGTCGCGGCCGGGGTGCAACGCTGAGGACGCAGTGGAACCGCGGTTCTTCTTCCTGGAACCGCGTGGAGGAGCTCCCGTGCGAGGTCCTCGCCCACCCCAGGCGCGGTTCCGTGACGGATCTTCCCCGCGTTCTGCGCATGGGAGTTGCGAAGGACCAGCCCGAGCGAGGTCGCGATGCCGACGCTGTGTGGGGAGCTGAAGGAGTTCGAGAGTCCGGTGGGCGGAGGAGTCTCGACGCAGGAGGTGCGAACCATCGATCGTTCCACCGGCGCCGAGGTGCAACGCCGCACGTACTGGACCAAGCACCGGATGGTGTTTCCGAGAATCAGGGTCGGCGAGCAAACGCTGCAGAAGGTCTTCGTCGCGAGCGACGGCCTGGGCCGCGAGATTGCCCAGGGTGCGCGGCTCGGCGATCAAGTCTGCCTCACCATCTACGGTCACCTCCTCACCCGGAAGGTGATCATCGGGCTCAGGTCCAGATCCGGTGCGAGCTACGTCATGCCGGCGAGCGGGCTCACCTCGGGGCTGTTCTGGTACGCGGTGTTCTCCCCGCTCGTGCTGCTCATCCCCGCCGTGGCGATCGGGATGATCGTCGGGATGCTCGGGGGCAAGCAGGGCACGGCCCTGGGCCTGATGCTCGGCGTGCTCTACGCTGTCGGAATGAGCTGGTTCAGCGGCTACCGGCTCTTCGTGGCCTACCGCGAGCTCTCCCAGCCGATGCAGCCGGCGCAACCGACCGGGGCTCCGGGCATGGTCGGGACGTCCACCGGCGGGTCCTGACGACGGCGCTCGCGTCTCGTGTGCGCTCCGCTGGGCGTGTTCATCATCCCCATCGGCGATGCTCGCCTTCCTCGTGCTGCGCAGGATGAAGCTGCCCTCGCACGTGCCCGAGCTGAGCGACCCCCCGCATCCGAATTTCTGGAGCCCATGAGCCGGCGCGCGATGAGCGTGAAGCTCCTCGCTGACGCCCCTGGCGATGGTCGTGCTTAGACTCGGGGCACATGCCCCACCCATCGATCTTTGCACTCCTCGAGGCAGGTCCGGCCGATGCGCCGGCCATCGGCGCCCCCCAGGGTGTGAAGTCCCTCCTCTACCGCGACCTCGTCGCTCTGGCCCGGCGCACGGTGGAGACGCTGAACTCGGTGGGCATCGGCCGTGGCGACCGGGTCGCGATCGTGCTCCACAACGGGCCTGAGATGGCGAGCTCGTTCCTCTGCATCGCCGCGGGCGCCGCCACCGCGCCGCTGAATCCGGGGTACCGGGAGAAGGATCTCGAGTTCTACCTCGGCGACCTCGAGCCGAAGGCGCTGGTCCTGGAGGCCGGCGTCGACTCTCCGGCCCGGGCCACGGCGAGGAAGCTGTCCATCCCCGTGCTCGAGCTGACCGCCGACCGCGCCCGGGGCGCAGGGTGGTTCACGCTCTCCGGCGGCTCGAAGGGAGCACCCGCCCGAGGGGGGATGGGCGACAAGGACGATCCGGCGCTCCTCCTGCACACGTCGGGCACGACCTCCCGGCCCAAGCTGGTCCCGCTGCTGCAGCGGAATCTCCTCGCCAGCGCCGAGAACATCGGCCGGATGCTCGCCCTCACCCCGGACGACGTGTGCCTGAACATCATGCCCCTGTTCCACATCCACGGGCTCATGGCGGCGACGCTCGCCTCGCTGGGCGCCGGTGCCTCGGTCTCGTGCACCCCGGGCTTCAACGCCCTCAAGTTCTTCGCCTGGCTCGATGAGGTGCGGCCCACCTGGTACACGGCGGTGCCCACGATGCACCAGGCGATCCTCGCCCGGGCCCGCTCCCACCGCGATATGATCGCCCGGAGCCGGCTTCGGCTCATCCGCTCCTCCTCGGCATCGCTCCCCGCGCCGGTGATGGTGGAGATGGAGAAGACCTATGGCGTCCCGGTGATCGAGAGCTACGGGATGACCGAGGCCTCCCACCAGATGGCCTCCAATCCCCTCCCGCCGCGGGCGCGCAAGCCCGGCTCGGTGGGTCTGGCGGCTGGGCCGGAGGTGGCGATCCTCGACGAGGACTGGAAGGAGCTGCCGCGCGGGCAGGTGGGCGAGGTCTCCATCCGCGGGCCCAACGTGACTCCCGGCTACGAGGCGAATCCCGAGGCCAACGCGCAGTCCTTCCGGAACGGCTGGTTCCGGACCGGCGACGAGGGCGTCCTCGACGAGGAGGGCTACCTCCGGCTCACCGGTCGGATCAAGGAGCAGATCAACCGCGGCGGCGAGAAGTTCTCCCCGCTGGAGGTGGACGACGTGCTCTCGTCGCACCCCGCGGTGGCCCAGGCTCTCACCTTCGCCATGCCACACGACAAGCTCGGAGAGGAGGTCGCGGCGGCCGTCGTGCTGCGAGAGGGAGCGACGGCCACCGAGCGCGAGCTCCGCCACTTCTGCGCAAGTCGGCTCGCCGACTTCAAGGTGCCCCGGAAGGTGGTGCTCCTCACCGAGATCCCGAAGGGCGCCACCGGCAAGCTGCAGCGGATCGGTCTTGCCCAGAAGCTGGGCCTGGGCTCGTGACATGAAGATCTGCGTCGTCGGCGCCGGAGCGATCGGCGGGCTGGTGGCCGCGAAGCTGGCCGCGATCGGCCAGGAGGTCAGCGTCGTCGTGCGCGGGCCTCACCTCGCGGCGATCCGCGACAAGGGACTGAGACTTCAAGAGAGCGGAACCGAGCGGACGTTCGCGGTCCGCGCGACGGACCGGATCGCCGAGCTGGGTCCACAGGATCTGGTCATCATCGGTCTCAAGGCGCACCAGGTGGCCGGCGTGGCCGCGGACATCCGGGGGCTGTGCGGCCCCTCGACGATCGTGGTGACTGCGCAGAACGGGATTCCCTGGTGGTACTTCTTCAAGACCGGCGGGGCCCACGAGGGGACGACCCTGGAGAGCGTCGATGCCGGCGGAGTCATCGCGAAGAACATCGACGTGGATCGAGTGCTGGGGTCGATCATCTACCCGGCGGCGGACATCGTCTCGCCGGGTGTGATCCGCCACATCGAGGGGGACCGGATCTCGCTGGGGGAGATCGACGGCTCGGATACCGAGCGCCTGCGCGCGACCGTGAAGCTGCTCCGCGACGCGGGCTTCAAGGTGCGCGTCTCGAGCGATCTACGCAACGAGCTGTGGGTGAAGCTCTGGGGCAACTGCACCTTCAACCCGATCAGCGCGCTGACCCACGCGACGCTGGTGGACATCTGTCAGTTCCCGCCGACCCGCGCGCTCGCCGAGCGGATGATGCGCGAGGCGCAGGAGATCGCCGAGAAGCTCGGCGTCCGCTTCCCGGTGACTCTGGAGAAGCGGATCGCCGGAGCCGAGGCGGTCGGGAAGCACAAGACGTCGATGCTCCAGGACGTGGAGGCCGGGCGGCCGCTGGAGCTGGATGCGCTGGTGGGCTCGGTGCTCGAGCTGGGGCGCATCACCGGCGTGCCGACGCCGAACCTCACCGCGGTGCACGCCTGCGTCGCACTGCTGGCGAAGACCCTGGCGGAGTCGAAGGGCCGGCTGCGGATCGAGCCGGGGCGCTGACGGCGCGCCGTTCGCCGGTCAGGGCGGGCCGTTTACCGCAGGAGGCCGCCCGGCATCAGCTTGCGTGGCAACGTCCGCCGCATGCGCTGGACCGCACTCGTCGTCCTGACGCTGGTCGCCGGCAGTCCGGCGAGAGCCGAGCCGAAGGACCCCTACGACGCGTTCTCGTACGAGGTCGTCGTTCCGACCCCGAAGGAGTCGTCGCTCCGCGTGAAGAAGGACGTGGTCTTCGCGCGTGGGGATCGCGGCCCGCTGAAGCTCGACGTCTACCTTCCCCGGACGGGAGCCCGGCCCCCGGCCGTGGTGTTCGCCAACATCGCGGGTGAGCGAGGGTCGCGGCCGTTCCGTGCGACCGAGATCTACCGGAGCTGGGCGCGGCTGCTCGCGGCCCACGGGATTGCAGGCGTGATCACGGACTCCGAGACCGCGCACGCCACGGAGAACCTCGGCCAGGCCATCGATCATCTCCGCAAGAACGGCGAGGCGCTGGGCGTCGACGGCGAACGGCTGGGCGTGTGGGCCTGCTCGGCGAACGTGACGATCGCCCTCCCCTGGCTGATGAACGCGCCGCCCGACGCCGTCCGGACCGCGGTCCTCTACTACGGCTCGGGAGAGGTCACCCGGATCCGGCCGGAGTTTCCGCTGCTCTACGTGATGGCCTCGGACGACGACGCGGGACTCATCGCGAACCAGAAGAAGATCTGGGACCTCGCGCGCGCGGCGGGAGCGCCATGGACGACGGTGGTCGCGCGCGGGCTGCCGCACGCGTTCGATGCGCTCGACGAGAGCGAGGCCAGCCGGCGCCTGGTCATGGAAACGGTGGACTACCTGGCCCGTCAGCTCGCCCCGCTGTCTCCGACGCCGGCTCCATCGAAGGCGCGCCGGTACATGCAGGCCATCTACGGGCGGCGAACGGCCGAGGCGATCTCGGCGCTGCGCGAGCGACTGGCCGAGAAGCCCGACGACGTCCAGGCGCGCAGCGAGCTCGGGAGGATGCTGCTGATCTCCGGCGATCGGGCGGGGTCGATCGAGGCCTACGACGCCCTCGTGGCCAGGGCAGACCTGCCCGAGCGCACCCGCTCGGTCGCGCTCTACAACCTCGCCTGCGCCCACGCGCTCGAGGGCCACAAGGACGCTGCGCTCGGACGGCTCGAGGAGGCCGCGAGCGCGGGATTCACCAATGCGAGCGAGATCTCCGCCGATCCCGATCTCCAGAGTCTCCGGCAGGAGCCCCGCTACCGCGCCCTGATCCAGCGACTCGGCACCGCGGCCGCACCCGATCCTAGCAAGTGAAGGGACGGACGCCCGCGCTCAGCCCTCGCCCGGATTCGCGCGCTTGATCTTCGGCGACTCGAAGTGCCCCTTGAGCCGCAGGCGCTCCACCGGCACGCCGCCGATGATGTGCGACTGGAGGATCTCGTCCACGTCCTCGAGCTTCACCCGCCCGTACCAGACGCCCTCGGGGTACACGACCACCGTCACACCGAAGGCGCAGGCGTCCATGCAGCCGGCCGTGTTCGCCCGGACCTCGCCCTTCAGGCCCAGCTTCGCCACCTGCTCCTTGAAGCGGGCGTGGATCGCCTCGCTCCCCTTCTCCCCGCACGAGCCCTTCGGGTCCCCGTCCGGGCGCCGGTTGGTGCAGGTGAAGATGTGGAGTCGGTAGGGAGGCACGGGCCTCTCCTAACACGGCAGTTTCGGCCGTGCGCCCCGCCGTCCGCTCGGGCACGCTGCGTGCTCCATGGACGCTCTCCCCGAGACACTCCGAGACGCCTTCGACCCCGAGCGGTTTCGCCGCGACGGGCACGCCCTCGTCGACCAGCTCGCCGACTACCTGCGCTCGGTCACCGGCCGCGAAGGCCCCGTGCTTCCCTGGGCGGAGCCGGACTCGAACCTCGCCCGCTGGGCCACAGCCTTCCCCGAGGAGCCGGGCACCTCGCTCGGCGAGCTGATGACCCGCGTCCTCGCAGGCTCCAACCACCTCCACCATCCGCGCTACGTGGGCCACCAGGTCACCTCGCCGCTTCCGTCGTCGGCGCTGGTCCACCTCGCCTCGGCGCTCCTGAACAACGGAACGGCCGTGTACGAGATGGGGCCGGTCTCCGCGCCCATGGAGCGCCACGCGCTCGCGTGGATGGCCCGTCAGGCCGGGTTCCCGGCGGAGGCGGACGGCGTCCTGACCTCGGGTGGCTCCGCGGGCAACCTCACCGCGCTCCTCGCCGCGCGCCAGGCCATCACCGGGCGCGACGTGTGGGACGAGGGGCTCGCCAGGGGAAAGCCGCTGGCCATCCTCGTCCCCGACGAGACCCACTACTGCGTGAAGCGCGCAGCGCAGATCCTCGGTCTCGGCAAGGGCGGCATCTTCTCCATCCCGGTCGACGAGCGGTTCAAGCTCCGCCCCGAGGCCCTCCCCGAGACCTTCGCCACGGCCGAACGGACCGGGCGCCAGGTCTTCGCCGTGGTGGCGAGCGCGGGCTCCACCTCCACCGGAGCCTTCGACCCCCTCGAGCCGGTCGCCGAGTTCTGCCGCCAGCGCGGCCTCTGGTTCCACGTGGACGGCGCGCACGGCGCCTCGGCGGTGCTGTCCCCGAGGTACGCCCACCTCGCCGCGGGCATCGGACGGGCCGACTCGCTGGTCTGGGATGCGCACAAGATGATGCTGCTCCCGGCGCTGGTGACCGCGGTGATCTTCCGCGACGCCCGCCGCTCGTACGAGGCGTTCTCCCAGCGGGCGGACTACCTGCTGCGCCACGGCGGGCAGGGTGAGTGGTGGAACCCGGCGCACCGCACCCTCGAGTGCACCAAGCGGATGATGGGTCTGGAGCTCTGGGCCGCGCTGACCCTGCACGGGACGCGGATGTTCTCCGACTACGTCACCCGGATGTTCGACCTGGGGCGCACCTTCGCGGCGATGCTCGACGACGCCGACGACTTCGAGCTGGCCGTCGCGCCGGACTGCAACATCGTCTGTTTCCGGCACGTGCCGGACGACTTCCAGGACCTGGACGCCCACCAGGAGCGAATCCGGGCCCGACTGCTCGCCGAGGGCAGCTTCTACCTGGTGCAGACGCGGCTCCGGGGGCACGTCCACCTCCGGGTGACCCTCATCAATCCACTCACCACCGAGGCCGACCTCGAGGCGCTGCTGGCCGCCATCCGTCGCGTCGCCGCCGGCTGACGGGGGACAGGGGCCGACCGGTCCTGGGACGACCCCGCCCGGAGGCGGGCACCGGGGACTGTTCCGGAGGGCGACACGCCGGTCGGTCCGCGGACTTCGGAGCCCCACGGGATGGCTCGGGCGGTGCAAAGCTGGTCGGACCATGCCGCGCCGACCATCCTTCATCGTCTCGCCCGCCGACGTCCCCGAGACCCGGCACCGCTACCCGAACAGCGACGAGCAGATGGCCCCCACCCGCGCCATCGGCCGCACCGCCGGCCTCCGGGCAGTCGGCATCCACCTCATGCGCCTCCTCCCCGGGACCCGCTCGTCCTGGCCCCACGCCGAGTCGAGCGAGGAGGAGTTCGTCTTCGTCGTCTCCGGCGAGGTCGACGCCTGGATCGACGGCGAGCTCTTCCGGATGAAGGCCGGCGACCTCGCTGCCTTCCCCTCCGGCACCGGCGTCTGCCACACCTTTCTCAACGACGGGGACCAGGAGGCCGTCATCCTCGTCGGCGGCGAGGCGGACAAGGAGGAGAACCGCATCGTCTATCCGGTGAACCCGAGCCGGAAGACCGACCTCCCGGCGCGGCGATGGTGGCACGACGCTCCCTCCCGTCCGCTCGGCCCCCACGACGGCAAGCCGCGGCGCCGGTGACCATGGGTGCCTTCCTCCAGGACCTCCGGTACGGACTGCGCAGCCTCGGGCATCGCCCCGGCTTCGCGATGGTTGCCATCCTCACCCTCGCGCTCGGCATCGGCCTGAACGCCGCGGTCTTCACGGTGGTGGACGCGGCGCTGGTCCGCAGCGTGCCCTACGCCGAGCCGGTGCGGCTGGTGCACCTCTGGCAGGTCCAGGACGACGCCGAGCGCCGGCCCTTCCCCTTCGCCTGGCAGACCCTCCGCGAGCTGCAGGCCTCCGACCTGTTCGCCTCCGTCGCCGGCTACTCGGTCGCGCCGGTGGCCTGGAGGGGTCGGTCCGATCCGGAGGAGCTGCAGGCCCTCCTCGTGACGGCGAGCTTCTTCGACGTCCTCGGCGTGCGTCCGGCCCTCGGGCGCGGCTTCCTGCCCGGCGAGGACGAGGCCGGCGGCCCCCGCGCCGTCGTGCTCACCGACGCCTTCTGGCGAACGAGGCTCGGAGCGAATTCCCAGGTCCTCGGGACGACCCTCGACCTCGGCGGTGAGCCCACCACCGTCGTCGGCGTCCTCCCGCCTGGGTTCCCCTTCGCGCCCGGCGGCGAGGCGCGCGTCGTGATGGCGGTCCAGCCGCAGGGAGACCGCGCCACGCGACGGAACCTCAACTGGATCCGCGCCATCGCCCGGCTCCGGGACGGCGTGACCGTCCCGCAGGCCCGGAAGCAGCTGGCCGCGTTCGAGGACGGCGTGCGCACGCGCTTCCCGGATGCCCTGGGCGGCGTCGCGAGCGACGTGGTCCCGCTCCGCGACGAGCTGGTCGGACGGGTCGAGCCGGTCCTGGTCCTCCTCTTCGTCTGCGTGAATCTGGTGCTGCTGGTCGCCTGCGTGAACGTCGCCAACCTCCTGCTGGCCCGGGCCGCAGGGCGACAGAAGGAGCTCTCGGTCCGGGTGGCGCTCGGCGCGGGCCGCCGCCGGCTCGTGCAGCAGCTGCTGACCGAGAGCGGGCTGCTCGCCCTCGGCGGGGGCGCCCTGGGGCTCCTCGCGGCGAAGCTGAGCCTGCCGCTCCTGCTCGCCGGCATCCCCGCCCGTGACCGCGCCGGCATGCCCTTCCTCGAGCGCCTCGACGTGGATGCCCGCGTCCTCGGGTACGGCGCCGCCGTCGTCATCCTCACCACCCTGCTCTTCGGCCTGCTTCCGGCGCTTCGCGCATCGCGCCCGGAGATCCAGGGCGCGCTCAAGGACGCCGCCCCCACCCGGTCGGGACCGCTGCGCCACCGGGTGCGCGACGTCCTGGTCGCGGTGGAGATCGCGCTCGCGGTCATGCTGCTCGGCTCCGCGGGCCTGATGGGGAAGAGCCTGCTGCGTGTCCTCTCCACCGATCCCGGCTACCGCCCCGAGGGCGCGGTCGGCCTGGAGCTGTCCATCGCCGAGCCGGGCGGCGCCTCGGCACCGGACCGGGTGGTCACCCTCCGGGCGAAGGTGCAGGACGCGGTCGCGTCCATTCCCGGCCTCTCCGGCGCCGGGCGGGTGAACCGGATGCCGGGAACCGGCAACGCCGGCTCGCACAGCTTCGTCCGCCCCGAGCACCCGCGTCCCACCGGACCCGAGCCCGACGCGTACTACCGGGAGGTCGGCCCGGGCTACTTCCGGACACTCGGCATCGCGCTGCTCGGTGGCCGTGATTTCGGTCCGGAGGACATCCGCGGCGCGGTGCCGGTGGTCATCGTGAACCGCGCGCTCCAGCAGCGGTACTTCCCGGGCGAGGACGCCATCGGGAAGTCGATCCGCCTCGTGTCCTCGGACGCGCCGCTGACCATCGTGGGCGTGGTCGCGGACCAGACCCTCGGCGGGCTCGACGAGGCCCGGCCGCCCATCCTGTACTACCCGGACACGCAGGCGGTCTCGCCGCGCTGGACGCTGCTGATCCGCTCGCCTCGTCCGGGAATCGGCGAGGACGTCCGGCGCGCGGTGCGCGAGGCGGCGCCAGGGCTCGTGGTCGGTCCGACCCGCAAGCTCGACGACGTGCTCCAGCAGGCGCCGACGATGTTCCTCCGCCGGTATCCGCCCTTCCTCCTCGGCGTGTTCGCCGCCGTCGCCCTGGTGCTGGCCTGCGTGGGCATCTTCGGCGTGGTGTCCTTCGGCGTCGTGCAGCGCACCCGCGAGTTCGGCGTGCGGATGGCGGTGGGCGCCGTCCCGGCGGACATCGTGCGGCTGGTGCTCCGGGCGAGCAGCGGTCCCGTCCTGGCCGGCGCGGCCGCGGGGCTCGTGGGCTCGGTCGCGCTCGCCACGGTGTTCCGGAGGCTCCTCTTCGGCGTCGGCAGCTCAGACCCGCTCGTCCTCGGCGGAGTGGTCGCGGTGCTCGGCGCGGTCGCCCTGGTGAGCGCGCTCCTTCCCGCGCTCCGGGCCTCCCGGGTGGACCCGGCAGTGGCCCTGCGCTCCCTCTGAGCGTGCGTCCCAGCCTCGCCCGGAACGTCCCGGAAGCGGGATCGGCCCCCCGCGCAGGGCCCCGCGTCCCGGAGCGCAATCCGTCGGGGCATGCGGCGTGCGCCTTGCACCATCGGGACCGAACAGCGGAGGCACAATCGATGGCGAGGAACGGCACGCAGGGCGGACGGACGAGCGGAGGCGGGAGCGCCGTCTCCGGAGTCCTGCGCGACGCGGCCTACGCCCTGCGCCAGCTCACGCGGGCCCCCGGATTCAGCACCGCCGCGATCGGCACGCTCGCCCTCGGCATCGGCGCCACCAGCGCCATCTTCAGCCTGGTCTGGGCGGTGGTGCTCAAGCCGCTCCCGGGCGTGGATCCGAAGCGCACCGTCGCCGTCGAGTCGCTCTTCGACGGTCACCCCGGCGGCGTGTCCGCCGGGAACTTCGTCGACTGGCAGGCCAGGGCCACGCAGCTCGAGCAGCTCGCCGCCGTGGACGGCGCGAGCTTCAACCTCAGCGAGGCCGGCCCTCCCGAGCGGGTCGCCGCGGCGCGGGTCTCGAGCAGCTTCTTCGACGTGTTCCACACCGGGCCGCGCCTGGGCCGGACCTTCGTCGCCTCGGAGGACGTCCCCGGTCAGGACCGAGTGGTGGTGCTGTCCGAGGGGCTCTGGCGCCGGCGCTTCGGCGCGGACCCGGAGGTGCTCGGCCGGGGAATCCGCCTCGGCGGCGACAGCTACACCGTGGTGGGGGTCATGCCGGCGCGGTTCGATCCCTTCCTCGACCAGACGCAGCTCTGGGTGCCGCTCGCCCTCACGCCGACGCAGCGGGCGCAGCACGACGAGCACTTCCTCCAGGTCGTGGGAAACTTGAAGGCCGGCGTCACCCGCGAGCGGGCGCAGCGGGAGATGGATGCCCTCGCCGTGCAGCTGGCGAAGGACTACCCGAGCAACAACTTCGGGCGCACGGCGCGCGTGACGCCCCTCGGCGCGTTCCTGGTCGGGGACACGGCGCAGCAGCTCTTCATCCTGCTCGGGGCGGTGCTGCTGGTGCTGGTCATCGCCTGCCTGAACGTGGGGAACCTCCTCCTCGCCCGGGGCACCGCCCGGACGCGCGAGCTCGCGGTGCGTGCTGCGCTCGGCGCCGGTGCGCCGCGCATCGTCCGCCAGCTCCTCACCGAGAGCGTGGTCCTGGCCGTGCTCGGCGGGGCGGTGGGCGTGCTCCTCGCTGCGGTGCTGGTCCAGCTGCTGCGCGCCGCCGCGCCGGCCGACGTGCCTCGGCTGGGAGAGGCGTCCCTCGACGGCGTCGTGCTGGCCTTCGCCCTGGTGGTCTCGCTGGGGAGCAGCCTCCTCTTCGGCGTGGTGCCGGCCCTCCGGGCGGCGCGGACGGACCTGCACGGGACGCTCCAGCGCGCGGCCGCGGCGCAGACCGGTGGCGGGAAGGACCGGCTCCGGGGAGGCCTCATCGTCGTCGAGGTGGCGCTCGCCTCGGCGCTGCTCGTGGGCGCAGGCCTCCTGGTCCGGACCGCGCTCTACCTCGGGTCGGTCGAGCCTGGGTTCCGCCCGCATGGGTTGCTCAGCGCGCGGCTCTCGCTGCCCCCGGGCGTGTACGACGGGGCGGCTGCGTCGACCGCCGCCTTCGAGCGGGTTGTGAGCTCGCTGCAGGTTATGCCGGGGGTGGAGGCGGCCGCGGTGGTGACGTCGGTCCCGCTCAGCAACTGGCAATCGAGCAACGGCCTCGTTCCCGAGGGGAAGACCTTCGACCCCGAGAACCGGATCAACTCGCTCCTCCGGGTGACGACGCCTGGCTACCTCCAGGCGATGGGGCTGAAGCTGCTCCAGGGGCGGTTCATCGAGGCGACCGACGTCGCCGGCTCCGAGCGGGTGATGGTCGTCTCGCGGGCCCTCGCCAGGGCGGCCTTCCCCGGCCAGGACGCGATCGGCAAGCGCATCGACTGCTGCGAGGGCGGGCCCAAGCACATCGTCTGGAAGACGGTGGTGGGCGTGGTGGAGGACGTGCACACCCAGGGCCCCGCCGGGCGCATCCAGCCGGAGTTCTACCTCCCGCTCACCCAGGCCCCGCCCCTGTCCTGGCAATGGACCCAGCAGACGATGAGCGTGGTGGCCCGGAGCTCCGAGGGGGACGCGAGCCGCCTGGTTCCCGGGATGCGGGCGGCGGTCGCGCGAGTGGACGGGTCGCTTCCCCTCTACGACGTGGCCACGATGGAGACGCGCCTCCGCGACTCCACCGCGGTCTACCGCTTCCTCCTGCGCCTGCTGGGAGCGCTCGGACTGAGCGGCCTGCTGCTCGCGGCCATCGGCGTGTACGGCGTGGTGGCCTACTCGGTGGCCCAGCGGCGGCGGGAGATCGGCATCCGGATGGCGCTCGGAGCGACCGCCCGCGAGGTGCTCCGGCTCGCAGCTCGCACCGGGCTCCGGCCGGTGGCGGTGGGGCTGTTCCTCGGCGTCGTGCTCTCGGTGCTGCTCGGCCGGGCGCTCGCCGGGGTCGTGCGCGGGGTGAGCACCACGGACCTCGTGACGCTGGGCGCGGTGGCGCTCCTGCTCCTCGCTGCCTCGGTCGTCGCGGTCGTCGTTCCCTCGCGTCGCGCGGCGCGCGTGCATCCGTCGGAAGCGCTCGCCTCGGAGTGAGAGGAGGCTCGTCGCGTCACGACGCGCGATGGATCGGTCTGTCAGACCCCTGAGCGATGTTCGATCCCCTGCCTCCGGAACCCCGGAGGCGTCGCGGATCGACCAGGGGACGCCATGACCGTGCAGACCAGGGGAGTCACGGTGCACCACCATCCCTTGAGCGTTGGAGAGCAGAGTCCCCCTACAGGTTGAGCTTTTGAGCGGTCAGGCGCTTGACAGCCTGCCCGCTCCGGGGTTTCATCCGTTTCACGCACGGCGGCGCCTCGAAACGCCCGAGATCCTGACGAAACCAGCAGCTCGCCGCCGGTCCCACTTCCCACCCATTTCGCATCGTCTTCCGGGCTCCCACACGAGGGAGATCGCCGGGATCCGTGCGCGTCCACCGGTTATTTTCAGGAGAGTCCATGGAGCGTGAGCTGAAGTCCCCGGCGTCGAAGGAGCGGAAGCAGGCCAAGGAGCGGAAGGCGGCGGTGCGCGGCGGCCTGAGCATCCCGCGCTACTTCACCACCCCGGGGGTGGACCCGGCCGACGAGATGGCCTGGGAGTACCGGACCGCCGGCATCACCGGCGAGGACGGCAAGGTCGTCTTCGAGCAGAAGAACATCGAGGTCCCGAAGTCGTGGTCGATGCTGGCCACCAACGTCGTCGCCTCGAAGTACTTCCGGGGCACTCCGGGTACCCCCGAGCGCGAGACCAGCGTCCGCAAGCTCGTCGGCCGCGTGGTGGACACCCTCACCCGCTGGGGCCAGGAGGGCGGCTACTTCGCCACCGAGACCGACCGGCAGACCTTCCACGCCGAGCTCACCCACCTCCTCCTCCGGCAGAAGGCGGCCTTCAACTCCCCGGTCTGGTTCAACGTGGGCGTGGAGGCGCATCCCCAGTGCTCGGCCTGTTTCATCAACTCGGTCGACGACTCGATGGAGAGCATCCTCGGGCTGGCCAAGACCGAGGGGATGCTCTTCAAGTACGGCAGCGGGACCGGCAGCAACCTCTCGCCCATCCGCTCCAGCAAGGAGCTCCTCGCCGGCGGTGGGACCGCCTCCGGGCCGGTGTCGTTCATGAAGGGCTTCGACGCGTTCGCGGGCGTCATCAAGAGCGGAGGGAAGACCCGCCGCGCAGCGAAGATGGTCATCCTCAACGCAGACCACCCGGACATCCTCGAGTTCATCCGCTGCAAGGCGGACGAGGAGCGGAAGGCCTGGGCGCTCATCGACGCCGGCTACGACGGCAGCTTCACCGGCGAGGCGTACGGTTCCATCTTCTTCCAGAACTCGAACAACTCGGTCCGGGTGACGGACGCCTTCATGAAGGCCGTGGTGGAGGACCAGGCGTGGCAGACCCACGCGGTCCGCGACGGTCATGCCATGGAGACGTACCGGGCCCGGGACATGTTCCGGGAGATCTCCGAGGCGGCGTGGCTCTGCGGTGATCCGGGGCTGCAGTTCGACACCAGCGTGAACGAGTGGCACACCTGCTCGAACACGGCGCGGATCAACGCCAGCAACCCCTGCTCCGAGTACATGTTCCTCGACGACTCGGCCTGCAACCTGGCGTCGCTCAATCTCATGCTGTTCCGGAGCCCCCTGGACGGGAGCTTCGACGTCGAGGCGTTCAAGCACGCGGTGGACGTGGTGCTCATGGCGCAGGAGATCATCGTCGGCTTCAGCAAGTACCCCACGCAGAAGATCGAGGTGAACAGCCACGCCTACCGGCCGCTGGGTCTCGGGTACGCCAACCTCGGCGCGCTCCTGATGGCGACCGGGCTGCCCTACGACTCGGACCAGGGCCGCAACTACGCGGCGGCGGTCACCTCGCTGATGTGCGGCCAGGCGTACCGGATGTCCGCGAAGATGGCGGAGAAGATGGGCGCGTTCAGCGGCTACGCGAAGAACGCCGAGCCCATGCTCCGCGTCATCGGCAAGCACCGCCGCGCGGCCTACGCGGTGGCGCCCGACGGCGTGAGCCAGGACCTCTTCGCCGCGCAGCGAGCGGCGTGGGACGACGCGCTCGCGCTGGGCAGCGAGGTCGGGTACCGGAACAGCCAGGTCACGGTGCTCGCCCCCACCGGCACCATCGGGTTCATGATGGACTGCGACACCACCGGCATCGAGCCGGACATCGCGCTCATCAAGTACAAGAAGCTGGTCGGCGGGGGGATGCTGAAGATCGTCAACAACACCGTCCCGCTCGCGCTGCAGCGGCTCGGCTACAGCACCACCGAGGCCCAGGGCATCGTCCAGTACCTGGACCAGAAGGAGACGATCGAGGGCGCCCCGGCGCTCAAGTCCGAGCACCTTCCGGTGTTCGACTGCGCCTTCAAGCCGGCCAAGGGCGAGCGGAGCATCCACTACCTCGGTCACCTGCGGATGATGGGCGCCACCCAGCCCTTCCTCTCCGGGGCCATCAGCAAGACGGTGAACCTCCCCAACGCCGCGACGGTGCAGGACATCGAGGAGGCCTACCTCGAGGCCTGGAAGCTGGGGCTCAAGGCGGTCGCGGTGTACCGGGACGGCTGCAAGCGGAGCCAGCCGCTCAACACCTCGAAGAAGAAGGACGAGGCAGAGAAGGTCGAGGTCGCCCCGGTCGAGGCCACGCGTGCGGTCCGGCGGCGGCTGCCGGACGAGCGGCGGAGCATCACCCACAAGTTCAGCATCGGCGGCCACGAGGGCTACCTGACGGTGGGGATGTACGACGACGGCACGCCGGGCGAGCTGTTCGTGGTGATGGCGAAGGAGGGCTCGGTGGTCTCGGGCCTGATGGACAGCTTCGCCACCGCCATCTCGCTGTCGCTCCAGTACGGGGTGCCACTGCAAGTGCTGGCGGACAAGTTCAGCCACACCCGGTTCGAGCCGTCCGGCTTCACCGGGAATCCGGACATCCCGATCGCCAAGTCGATCACCGACTACATCTTCCGGTGGCTGTCGCTGAAGTTCGACAAGCCCACGCTGGACGAGGGTGAGGTCGCGCCACCGGCGGCCGAGGTGAAGGCGCTCCCGACTCCGGCGCCGGTGGCGGAGCCGGTGGAGGCAGCCGCGCCGCGTCACTCGTTCCTGAACCAGCAGGACGCGCCGCCGTGCCACACCTGCGGCGCGATCATGTACAGGAGCGGCGCCTGCTACAAGTGCAACAACTGCGGCGCCACGAGCGGGTGTAGCTGAGCCGCGGCCCGCTTCCCGCGGGAGCTTCGGAATGTCCGTCGCGTCGCCCTGCGTTCCGGGCGGCGCGATGACGTTTCTGGGATCGCTTCCGCCGGATCTCCTGTCTTCCGACCGACTGAGCCCCGGGCGACGGCCCGGGCCGTACGCGACGGTGCCGCTGGAGTCGGCCCGGCTTGCGTCCCTGTCTACTTCGCCGGCGGCGGCGCGTCCTTGCTCGCCGAGGCCAGCACCTTCTTCCAGCGCGCCACCTCGCTGTCGACCAGCTTCGCCAGTCCCTCAGGCGTCTGCGCCGCCTTGTCCGAGAGGTCCGCCCCCAGGTCGAGCAGCCGCTTGCGCGTGTTCTCGTCCGCGAGCGCCTTCGTCAGCGCGTCGCTCAGCTTCTTCACGACCTCCGGCGGCGTCCCCTTCGGTGCGAAGATGGCGTTCCAGGCCGAGACCTGGAACTCGGGCAGCCCGCCCTCCTTCGTGGTCGGAACGTCCGGCAGCGCCGGCGAGCGCTGCGGCAGCGCCACCCCGTAGGCCTTGATCGTCCCCGCCTGGATCTGCGGCACCAGGTTCACGATCTGATCGCACATGTAGTCGACCTGGCCGGACACCAGGTCGTTCAGCGCCGGCCCCGTCCCCCGGTACACCACGCGGGTCGGCTTGGCGCCGATCAGCGAGTTGAAGAACGCGCAGGTGGTAAAGGACACCGAGCCCACCCCGGCGTGCGCCTCGTTGAGCTTCTCCGAGTTCTTCTTCACGTAGGCGACGAACTCCTTGAGGTCCTTCGCCGGGAACGACTTCTTCGCCACGATCAGGATCGGCGTTCCCGCGGCCATCCCGATCGGCTGGAAGCTCTTCGCCGGGTCGTACTTGAGGTCGGGATACACCGCCGGCGCCGCACCGTGCGTCCCCATGTGACCCATGATCAGCGTGTAGCCGTCGGGTGCCGCCTGCGCCGCCTTGGTGCTCGCCATCGTGCCGCCGGCACCCACCACGTTCTCCACCACGAGCTGCTGCCCGAGCGTCCGGGACATGCTCTCGCCCACGATGCGGGCCACGACGTCGGTGGGCCCGCCCGCGGCGAACGGGACGATGAGGGTGATGGGTCGCTCGGGGTAGGCGGCCCTCCCCTCGAGCGGCACGGCCAGGACGACGGCAAGGACGAACAGAGTCTGTCTCATCGCTCCTCCCAGTGACGGTGGGTCACTCCTCGACGAACACCTGCTCCCGGCGGGTGCGGATGCTGGGTAGCACTGCCACCACCAGCACCACCAGCCCCGTGAACAGGAGCCAGGCGCTGACTGGACGGTGGATAAAGATCGCCAGGTCCCCCCGCGAGATGGCCATCGCGCGCCGGAGGTTCTCCTCCAGCAGCCGCCCGAGCACGAACCCAAGGAGCAGCGGCGCGCTCTCGAACCCCACCTTCGTCGCGGCGTACCCGAAGAGCGCGACGACCGCGGTCAGCAGCACGTCCTCGGGCAGGTTGTTCACCGAGTAGATGCCCACGCAGCAGACGATGACGATCGCCGGATACATCAGTCGGTACGGCACCTTGAGCAAGCGAACCCACGCCCCGATCAGCGGCAGGTTGATGACCAGGAGCATGAGATTCCCGAGCCACATGCTCGCGATGACCCCCCAGAACAGGCCGGGGTTCCGGGTCATCACGAGCGGCCCGGGAACGATGCCGTGGATGGTCATCGCCCCCACCATCAGCGCCATCACCGCGTTGGGCGGGATGCCGAGGGTGAGCAGGGGGATGAACGAGGTCTGGGCTCCCGCGTTGTTCGCCGACTCCGGCCCTGCCACCCCCTCGATCGCCCCGCGCCCGAAGCGCCGCGGGTCCCGGGCGATCTTCTTCTCCAGCGCGTAGGAGGCGAAGGGCCCGAGCACCGCCCCGTTCCCGGGGAGGATGCCCAGGATCGCCCCGAGCAGCGTCCCCCGGACCACCGGCCCCGCCGACTGGCGGAGCTCCGCCTTGCTCGGAAGGAGCCGGCCGATCTTCGCGTGCACCACGTCGCGCGCCTGGTCCACGGTGAGGTTCCGCATCACCTCGGCGAACCCGAACAGCCCCATCGCCAGCACCGCGAAGTCGATGCCATCGGAGAGCGAGGCGACCCCGAAGGTCATCCGATCCACGCCTGTCTCCAGGTCCTGGCCCACCGTCGAGAGGAGGAGCCCCAGGAGCACCATCGCGATCGACTTGAGGATCGACCCCCGGGCGAGCACCACCGCGAAGGCCAGCCCGGCGGTCATCAGCGCCGCGTACTCCGAGGGACCGAAGAGCAGCGCCACGCGGGTGAGCGGCACCGCCAGCCCGGCGATCATCAGCGTGGCCACGCAGCCGGCGAAGAACGACCCCAGGGCCGCGATGCCCAGCGCGGCGCCTGCCCGCCCCTGCTTCGCCATCTGGTGCCCGTCGATGGTGGTGACCACCGACGTGACCTCGCCGGGGATGTTCACCAGGATCGCCGTCGTCGAGCCCCCGTACTGCGCGCCGTAATAGATGCCGGCCAGCATGATCAGCGCCCCCACCGGCGGCAGCCCGAAGGTCACCGGGAGCAGCATGGTGATGGTCGCGATGGGCCCGATGCCGGGGAGCACCCCGATCAGCGTCCCCACCAGGCAGCCCAGGAAGCAGAGCCCCAGGTTGTGGAACGTGAAGGCGACGGAGAACCCCAGCTCGAGGTTCGAGACGAGCGTGCTCACCGCGCACCCCTCACAGAACCACCCAGCCCGGAATGACGAGGATGGGAATGGGCAGATGGAGGAGCGTGCGGAACAGCGCGACGCAGCCCGCCGTCACCGCGACGGCGAAGATCGCCAGCTCCCGCCAGCGAGTCTCCGGAGAGGCCGCGCCCGCCACCAGGATCGAGGCGGGGCCAGCCACCACCAGCCCGGGCGTCCGGATGGTCAGGGCGAAGGCCACGACCGACAGCGCGATGAACAGCGGGCCACGCACGGGCCAGCGGCCCAGCGATTCGCCGGGCCGGAACAGCGAGAGCACGATCAGCCAGACCCCGACCCCACCGAGCATCACCGCCAGGACGCGCGGCAGGAGCCCCGGACCGGGCGTGCTCAGCCGGCCAGCGTCGAGCGGGCTCGCGGCCCAGAGCGCGAACAGCGACACCGCGAGGAGGCTCGCGCCCGCGACGAGATCCTGCGGAGCGTGGACCCGCACCCTGCCCATCTCGCCTCCCGCTCGCTGAAACAGTTGTGAGCGCAATCCAAGGAGCAGCTGCCAGGGCTGTCAAGCGATCACACGGCGGAGTAGAGGGGAGCCTCCATGACCCACCGGGCCCGGACCCTCCTCCTCATGTCCTCGCTCCTCTCTGGCAGCGGCCTCGCCGCCGAGCCTCGCCCCTCGTCGGCCCTCGCGGCGCTGTTCGCCGAGGACTGGCAGTACCACCTCTCCCATAGCCCGACCTACGCATCGACCCTCGGCGACCGCCGCTGGAACGATCGCTGGGACGATCTGTCCCTCGCCGGCATCGAGGCCGACCACCAGCACGACGTCGGCTACCTCGAGAAGCTCGGGAGGCTGACGCGCGGGAAGCTCTCCGGGGCGGACCGGCTCAACGCCGAGATCAGCGGGCGCGACCACCGCGATCGGATCGAGGCCCACGACCTCGGGCTGCAGTTCCTTCCGCTCAACCACTCGCGGGGCCTGCCCGAGGGAACGGGCGAGTTCCCGGGCATCCAGAACGCCGGGCAGCTCGCGGCGCAGCTCCGCTTCACCACCCTCGAGGATTACCGGGACTGGCTCGCGCGGCTGGACGGTCTGCCGACCTACGTGGACCAGACCATCGCCCTCCTCCAGGAAGGCGTGCGCCGCAAGATGGTCTGGCCAAAGGTGGTGCTGGAGCGCATCCCGCCGCAGCTCGACGCGCTGGCGAACGGCGTGCCCACGGAGAGCGTCTTCTACGCGCCCTTCAAGCGGATGCCCGACGCGCTCCCCGAGGCGGAGCGCAGGACGATGGCCCAGACCGCCGAGCGGCTGGTCCGCGACCGGGTCCAGCCGGCGTACCGCCGCCTCCGCGAGTTCGTCGTCGGCACGTACATCCCGGCCGCCCCCACCGAGGTCGGCGTGAGCCACTGGCCGGACGGGGAGCGCCTCTACGCCTTCTGCATCCGGTACTCCACGACCACCGACATCACCGCCGACCAGGCCCACCAGCTCGGGCTCGCGGAGGTCGCCCGCATCCGCGGCGAGATGGAGGCGGTGAAGACCAGGGCCGGATGGAAGGGCAGCCTGGCCGAGGTGTTCCAGCAGCTCCGCACCGACCCGCGCTACTTCTTCAAGACCGGCGACGAGCTCCTGCTCCACAGCCGCGCGCTGGCCAAGCGCATCGATCCGAGGCTGGTCCGGCTGTTCGGGACGCTGCCCCGGCTGACCTACGGCGTGGAGGCGACCCCGGCCGCCATGGCCCCGGACGCGGCCACCGGCTTCTACTATCCGGGCGCGGAGGACGGCTCGCGCGCCGGCACCTACTGGGTCAATACCTACAAGCCCGAGACGCGCCCCCGCTGGGAGATGGTGCCCCTGACGCTCCACGAGGCCGTCCCCGGCCACCACTTCCAGGTCTCGCTCGCCTCCGAGCAGCACGACCTGCCCGCCTTCCGCCGCCACCGCTACACCATGGCCTTCGGCGAGGGATGGGGCCTGTACTCCGAGACCCTCGCGGACGAGCTGGGCCTCCTGGACGACCCGGCCGACAGGATGGGGCAGCTCGCCTACGAGATGTGGCGCGCGGTCCGGCTGGTGGTCGACACGGGGATGCACGTGAAGGGCTGGACCCGGGCGAAGGCGATCCAGTACTTCCTCGAGAGCTCGCCGCGGTCGGAGCTGGACGTCACCAACGAGGTGGACCGCTACATCGCCTGGCCGGGCCAGGCGCTGGCGTACAAGATCGGCCAGCTGAAGATCCGGGAGCTCCGCACCCGCGCCGAGAAGGCGCTCGGCTCCCGCTTCGACGTGCGCGCCTTCCACGACGCGGTGCTGCTCCAGGGCTCCTTGCCCCTCGACGTTCTCGAGCGCCGCATCGACGCGTGGATCGCCGCCCAGCAGAAGACGCGCTGAGGGGGAAGTTCCCGATTCCGGGACGCCCGTTTCACCCGCTCCGCAGGCCGTCTCGCCGCTTCGCTCGAGCCTGCGGCAGCGATCGGCTGCTCAGGCCGGAGGCGAGACCCCGAACGTCCGGAGCAGGTCCTCGAGCTCGCCGCGGTGACCGGCGTCGTGCTCCGCCATCAGCTCGGCCAGACGAGTGACGGTGATGGTTCCGTGCTCGCCGAAGCGTGCCGTCCGGGCGAGCGACGCCGGGTCCAGACCCGCCAGGACGAGGAGATTCCGGCTCCGCGCCTCGACGAAGGCCTGCATCGCCTGCGTCATGTCCTGCGCCGGGTAGCCGCGCCGGGCCGCCACGGCGCCTCCGTCGAAGTCCTCGAGGACGGGAACCGTCTCGCGCAGCATCCGGCGGAGCCGGAGCGTGTAGCCCTCCTCCTCCAAGTCCCGGAGGTGACAGCTGTGCTCGACGAGCGAGAAGAGGCCCGGCGAGGGCTGCCGGGTCCACTCGGCGCGCGGGAGGCGCCCGGCGCAGGCCTGCACCAGGCGAGGCATCGCGGCGAGCCGATCCACCAGGTCACGGGCGAGCATCAGGGGTCCTCCCGGGAGTCCTCCTTCGTCTACCGGAGGAAGAGGGCGCGGGGAAGACACCACGGCGCCGGTCGCCGAGGTCACCCCGTCGGCGCGGCGCGCTTGAACTTCGAGGTCCGGACGATCTCCGCGACCTCCATCTCGTAGAATTCGTACCAGCGCTCGCGGCCCTTCCGCTGCGCCTCGAGGTGGCGGGGCTGCATCTTCCACGCCCGGAGCGCCTCCTGGTCCTGGAACCAGACCAGCGTGAGGCGCTCGCCGTCGGCCGCGCCGTAGGCCTTGTGCGTCACGTAGCCGGGTTGATCGCGAACCATGCGCTCCAGCTCGGCGTCGAGCTCCTGGTAGTCCTGCCCGGCCTGCGCTGTCAGACGAGAACGGAAGAGGATGACGACCATGGGCCCATCGTAGCGATCCGCCCCGGCAGCGACCGGTACAGACGCGCCTCGGTTCAGGGCAGGTCGCCGGCGGCCGGCAAACCGCCGGGCGCTCAGGCCCGGAAGGTCTCCGCCACGCCGCCGAGGATGACGTGCTCCAGCAGCGCCTTCTGCACGTGCATGCGGTTCTCGGCCTCCTGGAAGACGCGCGACTGCGGTCCCTCCAGGACCTCCTCGGAGATCTCCTCGCCCCGGTGGGCCGGCAGGCAGTGGAGCACGATGGCGCCCGGCCGGGCCCGGGCCATGAGCGCCGCGTCCACCGTGAATCCTTGGAACGCCTTCAGCCGCGCGGCGGCCTCGGATTCCTGCCCCATGCTGGTCCAGACGTCGGTCACCACCACGTCCGCCCCGGCGACCGCGGCGCGCGGATCGGCGGTGACCTCGAGCGCACGTCCCGCCGCCTGCGCTTCCACCGCCGGAGGCCGGAATGCAGCCGGCGAGCCGAGGCAGAGCGTGAAGTCGAGGAGGGGCGCCGCCTCCAGGAAGGAGCGGGCCATGTTCCCCGAGCCGTCCCCCACGAAGGCGATGCGCTTGCCGGCGACCGAGCCGATGGCCTCCTCCACGGTGAAGAGGTCGGTCAGGACCTGCACCGGGTGGCCGCCATCAGTGAGCCCGTTGATGACCGGCACCGCGCTCCAGCGCACGAACTCCTCCAGTCGTTCATCGGTCGTGGTGCGCATCACCACCGCGTCGGCGTAGCCGGAGATGACCCGCGAGGTGTCGGAGAGCGGCTCGCCGCGGGCGAGCTGGCTCGTGCCCGCGCTCAGCTCGATGGCGTGGCCGCCGAGCTGGAACGCGGCGGCGGCGAACGAGAGGCGGGTGCGAGTGCTGGCCTTCTCCATCAGGAGCACCACCGTCTTGCCGGCCAGCGAATCCTCGAGGTGGCCCTCCCGGCGGCGGCGCTTCAGCTCCGCGGCGCGGGCGAAGAGCCGGCGGATCTGCCCCCGGTCGAGATCCGTCATGCGGAGGAAGTGGCTCATCGCGACGCTCCGGAGAGCACAGTGAAGAGCTGGACCAGCCGGGGCACGGAGGCCGCCGCCGTCCGGGCCTCGTCCGCTCCCCGGCGGAGCATGGCGATCTGCCTGTCGACCTCCGGTGGAGAGGTGGACCCGGCGCTCCGCTTGCCGGCGACCGAGGCCGCCACGTCGCCGACCGAGGCCAGCGCCCCGGCCAGCTCCGGGTCGAGCTCGCGGGCGAGCTCCTGCGCCTGCATGAGGCCGAGCCCGGCCTCCTGCGCCTTCCGGACCAGCGCGCCGACACGCCGGTACGCGGAGCGAAAGGGAACGCCCGTCCTCACCAGCGCCTCGGCGACGTCCGTGGCCTGGGTGTGGTCGCGGTCCAGCGCCGCGCGGCACCGCACCGGGTCGAAGCGGATGCGGGGGATGGCGACCCGGAGCGCGCCGAGCACCGCGAGCACGTTCGCCGACGTGGCCAGGAGCGGCCCCCGGTCTTCCTGGAGGTCGCGGTTGTAGCCCCCCGGCAGGCCCTTCAGGACGGTGAAGAGCTGGACCAGCGCGCCGATGCCCTGCCCGCTCCGGCCGCGCACCAGCTCGAACACGTCGGGGTTCTTCTTCTGCGGCATCAGGCTCGAGCCGCAGGCGATGGCATCGTCGAGCACGAGGAAGCCAAACTCGCTGGAGGCGAAATCCACCACGTCGGTGGCCAGCCGGGACGCGTGGAGCAGCAGCCGGCTCGCCGCGTAGACGAAGTCCAGCTCGAAGTCGCGGTCACCCACCGTGTCCAGGCCGTTGGCCGTCAGGCGCGCGAAGCCGAGGAGCTCCTGCGGAATTCGCCGATCGGTGGGCAGCGAGGTCCCGGCGATGGCGCCCACGCCCAGCGGCGAGGCGTCCACCTGCCCGAGGGCGAAGCGCACCGCCTCCACGTCCCGGGCGAACATCGCGCCGTACGCCGCCCACCAGTACCCGGCGGTCACCGGCTGGGCGCGCTGGCGGTGGGTGTAGGCCGGGAGCAGGACATCGCGGTCGGACTCGGCGCGGCTCGCCACCAGGGCCAGCAGCTCGGAGAGCCCTGCCAGCACGTCCGCGCACCGCTCGCGGACGAAGAGGCGCAGGTCGAGGGCCACCTGGTCGTTGCGGGAGCGACCGGTGTGGAGGAAGCCGGCGACCTCACCCAGGCGACGGGTCAGCTCGGCCTCCACCGCCATGTGCACGTCCTCCTCGCCCGCCGGGACGAACGCACCCGACCCGGCGTCCTGCCACAGACCGACCAGGCCGTCGTGGATCGCGCGCGCCGCCTCGGCCGGGACGATGCCCTGGCGCGAGAGCATGGCGAGGTGAGCCATCGACCCCACCAGGTCCTCGCGCAGGAGCGCCCGATCCTGCTCCAGCGAGCTGGAGAAGGTGAGGACCTCCGGCAGGAGCGAGGGGCCCCCGGCCGCGTCGGTCTTGGCGATCACGCCCCTCCCCCGTGGAGGCGGCTGTACTCTTGAAGTTGCAGACCGAGCAGGTTGATGAAGCCCTCTGCGGCGCGGTGGTCGAACCGGTCCTCCCGGCCGTAGGTGGAGAGGAGCTTGTTGTAGACCCCGAAGGGCGAGGTCCGGCCCACGGCACGGAACGACCCCTTGAAGAGCTTCATCGTCACCTCGCCGGTGACGAACTTGTTGTGCTCGTCGTTGAACGCCTGGATGGCGGTGCGGAGCGGCGAGTACCAGAACCCGTCGTAGGTGAGCTGGGCGAAGGTCGTGTCCAGCTGGGCCTTGGTCCGCGCCGAGAGGCCGAGCGTCGTGAAGCGCTCGAGGTCCTGGTGCGCGGCGATCAGGGTCACCGCCGCAGGGCACTCGTAGTTCTCACGGCTCTTGATGCCCACCACCCGATTCTCCATCAGGTCGATGCGCCCCACCCCGTGCAGGCCCGCGACGTCACCCACCTTGGTGATGAGCTGGGCAGGCGAGAGCTTCTCGCCGTTGACGCTGACCGGATACCCGGCCTCGAAGCCGATCCGGAGGAGCGCCGGCTCCGAGGGGGCGTCTTTCCAGGACTTCGTCCAGGCGAACGCCTCCTCCGGCGGCTCGGTGTTCGGCTCCTCGAGGATGCCCCCCTCGATGCTCCGGCCCCAGAGGTTCTCGTCGATGCTGAACGGGCTCTTGCGCGTGGTGGGGACGATGATTCCGTGCTTGGCCGCGTAGTCCATCGCCTCGTCGCGGCTGATGTTCCGCTCTCGCTGCGGGGCGATGATCTTCAGCGCCGGGTCGAGTCCCTTCACCGCCAGGTCGAAGCGCACCTGGTCATTTCCCTTGCCCGTCGCGCCGTGAGCAACGGCGCTCGCCCCGTAGGTGTGGGCGACGTCCACCAGGTGCCTGGCGATCAGCGGGCGGCTCAGCGCGGCGCTGAGCGGATACACGCCCTCGTAGAGCGCGTTGGCCTGGAGCGCGGGGAAGCAGAACTCCTTCGCGAACTCTTCCTTGGCGTCGACCATCTCCATCGCGATCGCGCCGGCGGCCTTCGCCCGCTCGATGAGGGCCCTCGCGTCGCGAGCCTCGCCCACGTCGGCGTGGCAGCACACGACGTCGTAGCCGTAGTCCTCGGTGAGGATCCGGACCAGCACCGACGTGTCCAGGCCCCCGGAGTACGCGAGGACGATCTTCTCTCTCTTCATGACCTTCTTCCCTTCCGTAGGAGTCCCTGCAGGACCCTGGTGAGCCTCGACGCCGAGGCAGCCTGCACCGGAGCGACGAACACGGTGTCGTCCCCGGCGATCGTTCCCAGCACCTCGGGCAGCCGCGCCTGGTCCAGAGCCAGGGCGACCGCCTGGGCGGCGCCGGGAGTGGTGTGCACCACGACCAGCGCCCCGTTGTCCCGGACCCCGCGGACCAGCGGGTCCAGGGCCTCGAGGAGACCGGGAGGAGCCGCCGCCGCGGTCTCCGGCGGGAGCTCGTACACCGTCCCGCCCTCGGCGCCCGGCGCGCGGCGGGCGCCGAGGCGCGCGAGGTCGCGGGAGAGCGTCCCCTGGGTGACGTCGAAGCCCTGGCTGGCCAGGAGTGCGCGGAGGTCCTCCTGGGTGGCGACCTTGCGGCCCTGGATGAGGCGGCGGATCGCCTGGCGGCGGGCCTCGGTGGTCTGCTCCTCGCGGGCTCTCATCCGGCGGTCACCAGCGTGCCGACGCCGTCGTCGGTGAAGAGCTCGGCGATGGTGGCGTGGGCCACCCGCCCGTCGAGCACGTGGACCCGCTGCACCCCTCCGGCGAGCGCTCGGAGGATGGCGTGCACCAGGGGCTTGTTCTTGGGCGGGACGGCTCCGTCGGCGAGCTGGTGCTCCAGGTCCGTCACCGTGAGCTGGTTGCGGACCTCACCGTCGGCGAGCAGCCCCTTCGCGTCCTGGAGGAGGATGAGCTTCGGCGCGCCGAGGGCGATGGCGACCTCGGCGGCGGCCCCCTCGGGCGAGAGGTGCAGCGTCTCTCCGCCGGGGCCGATGCCCACCGGGGCGATGACCGGGAGGTAATCCTTCTCCGTGAGCATCTCGAGGAAGGCGCGGTTCACCTCGCGCACCTCGCCCATCCGATCGCCGGGAAGGAACGCGCCCGACGCCGCAGGGACGGCCCGGAGGAGAGGACCGTCCTTGCCCGAGACGCCGACCGCGCGGCCGCCGCCGGCGTTGAGCAGCGCGACCAGATCTCCGGTGATCCGGCCGGTGAGCACCATCTCCAGGACGTCGGGGTCCACCGGGGGCATCCCCTCCTCGGGAGGCACCGCGCCGTGCACCACCACCGGCCGGAGCCCCACCGAGCGGAGAAGGACCACGTCCTCGCAGAAGCTGGCCCGCAGCGAGCTCTTGCGCAGACCCTCGCCGCCGTAGCCCAGGACGCAGGTGGTCCCGGAGAAGCGCGAGATGTACTTCAGCGCCTCGACCAGGAGCGTTTGCTTGAACCCGGGGCTGTAGCGGGTGAGCCGGTCCTCGCGGCGCACCGAGCCGTCGGCCTGGGGGACGATGAGCGAGGTGTAGTCGGCGTTGATCTTCACGTAGTCGTAGCTGAAGTCGCATCCCCAGGCGGTGGCCGAATCCTTGCCCGCGGCGAGGGCGACCTCCACCACGACCTGCGGCTCGCGCATGCGGGCCCGGAGCGTCTCCGGGTCGTGCGCCTGCGGTCCGCCGTCCCCGAACACCCGGATGCCCTGGATGCGGACCTCGGCCTTCTCCGGATCGACCGGGTACTCCTGGCTGCCGGCGCGCGCGCCCACCGTCGCCAGCACACGTCCCCAGTTCGGGTCCGCGCCGAACAGCGCGGTCTTGACCAGCGGGGAGACCGCGATGGCCTTGCTGATGTCCCGGGCGATGGCCGCGCTGGGGGCCTCGGTGACCTCCACGGTGAGGAGCTTGGTGGCGCCCTCCCCGTCGGCGGCGATGTCCCGCGCCAGCTCCGCGCAGACGTCGGTGAGCGCGGCACAGAAGCTCTCGTAGTCCGGACCCGCCTCGCCCACCGGCGCGTTGGCGGCCAGCCCGTTGGCCAGGGCGAACACACAGTCGTTGGTGCTCATGTCGCCGTCCACCACCACGGCGTGGAAGCTCGCGTCCACCGCGCTGCGCAGGGCGCGGGCGAGCACAGGCGGCGGGACGGCCGCGTCGGTGCAGACGACGGCGATCATGGTCGCCATCTGCGGCGCGATCATCCCCGAGCCCTTGGCCAGGCCGAGGATGCTGACCTCGCGACCCCCGAGGTGGAGCGACCGCCGCGCCACCTTGGGATGGGTGTCGGTGGTCATGATCGCCTCGGCCGCGGCCTCACAGCTCGCGCCGAGCGACTCGACCAGCCGCGGGAGCCCCTGGGTGATCTTCTCCACCGGGAGCGGGACCCCGATGACGCCGGTGCTGGCGGTGAAGACGGCCTCGGGGGAGATGCTCAGCGCCGCCCCGAGCGCGCGGCGCACCTGGGCGACGTTGCGGCGGCCGGAGTCGCCGGTGAGGGCGTTGGCGTTGCCGCTGTTGATCAGCACCGCTCGGACCCCGGTCGCCGGGAGGCGCGGCTGGGCGTCCTGGACCGGCGCGGCGGGCGCGCGGTTGACGGTGAAGCAGCCGGCGGCGGACGCCGGAACGTCGCTCACCACCAGGGCCAGGTCCTTCCGGGCCGGCTTGATGCCGGCGTGGAGCCCGGCGAAGCGGAACCCCTCGACGTTCACGGAGACACCCCCGGGGCCGGCTCGAGCGCGGTGCGCTCGGGGAGCCCGAGCATGAGATTGAGGTTCTGCACCGCCTGGCTCGCGGCCCCCTTGAGCAGGTTGTCGATGGACGAGACGACGATGACGCGCCCCGGGTCGAAGCCGGAGTCGGTGGTGGAGACGGCCACCGCGGCTCGCGGCGTGCCCACCGTCCTGGCGATGGAGACCTGCTCGGGGCCGTCCAGCACCTCCACCAGCGGCTCGTCGCGGTAGGCCGCCCGGAGCGCCTCGGCCGGAGCGCCGGCACCGATGCCGGGGGCGAGGCGGACCGAGGCGGTGGAGAGGATGCCTCGCTTGATGGGGAGCAGATGCGGCGTGAAGGTGAGGCGGACGGGCTTCCGTGCGCCGCGGGACAGCGACTGGGCGATCTCCGGGGTGTGCTGGTGCCGGAGCACCTTGTAGGGGCGGACGTCGTCTGCCACCTCGCAGAAGCTGTAGGTCTCGGAGGCCTGGCGGCCGGCGCCCGAGACGCCGGAGGCGGCGTCGACGACGATGGACTCGTCGGTGAGGAGCCCCGCCCGGAGCAGGGGCACCAGGGCCAGGGCTGCCGCGGTGGGGTAACAGCCGGGGTTGGCCACCAGGCGAGCCGAGGCGATCGCGTCGCGGTCGACCAGCTCGGGGAGGCCGTACACCGCGCCGGCGAGGAGACCAGCCGCCCGGTGCTCGAAGCCGTAGTGCTCCGGGTACGCCGCCGGGTCGGAGAGCCGGAACGCGCCGGAGAGGTCCACCACTTTCACCCCGCGCTCGAGGAGGGCGGGGGCGAGCTCCATCGATGCCTCGGCCGGAGTGGCGAGGAAAACCGCCACGCAGTCCTGGGCGGCCTTCAGCACCCGGGCGTGGGGCACGTACGACAGGCCGCCGACCGCGCCGGCGATGCCCGTCCTCGCGCGGACGGTGGCGCCCTCCCAGCGGTCGCTGGCGACGAAGCGGACCTCCACTCCGGGGTGCGCGGCGAGAACGCGGCAGAGCTCGATGCCGGAGTAGCCCGAGGCCCCCACGACGCCGATGGCATACTTATGCATGACGTCTGCATATCTATACGCAGGGTCCGACGGGTGCAAGTGACGTCTGCGTGCAGGCCTCGCGTCGGGCGCGCGCCGTCAGTGGGCGCGCTCGAGCACCCGGACTGCCACCTCCGCCGCGGCCTCCAGCTCCTGGCGCCGCACGCCCGCCCGGGCCAGGACCGCGAGTCCGTGGCCCTCGGCGGCGAAGAAGCGCGCCAGGGTGCGGACGTTCTCCCGCCGGGCGATCCGCGGATCGCGCTCCAGGGCCTGCTGGAGGCGGTCGGTCGACGCGCGCACGGCCGCGACCACCTTCTCCTTGAGCGGCTCGGGCGCGGTGGCGCACGAGCTCACCGTTCCGACGAAGAGGCAGCCCCGCGGGCCGCCGGGCTGGGTCGCCATCTCGATCAGGGCCCGGAACCAGGCGCGGATCGCCTCCGCTCCCGAGGCGGGCGGGGCCAGGGCGTCGCGGATGACGCCGTCCACCTGCCGTCCGTACCGCTCGAGCACCGAGGTGAACAGCTGCGCCTTGTCGCCGAAGGTGGCGTAGAGGCTCGCCCGGTTCACCCCCAGCGCGTCGACGAGGTCCTGGACGCTGGTCGCCTCGTACCCGCGCGTCCAGAAGAGCGCGGTCGCGCGGTCCAGCGCCTCGTCGACGTCGAACTCGCGGGGGCGGGCCATCCGGCTGAACTTAACCCCTCGATTTCCGGGAGGCACGTCCGGCCTCGTCGATTTTGTGGAACGATCGTTCCAGAATGTGCATCCAATCCCCCGCACCCGGTTCCCGGAGCGTCCCGCCCCGGCCCGGTGTCGAGGGAGCAACAGCGAGCCATGAAGAGATTCGAGTCGAAGGTGGTCCTGGTCCTGGGGGGAAACGCCGGCATCGGCCGCGCAACCGCTGAGGCGTTCGCACGGGAAGGCGCGAAGGTGGCGGTCGCGGCGCGGCGCGAGGAGCAAGGCGTGGCGGTGGTGCAGGGCATCCAGAAGGCCGGCGGCACGGCGAAGTTCTTCCGCGCCGACGTGGCCAAGGAACAGGACGTCGCGGCCGTCGTCGAGGGGACGGTCAGGGAGTTCGGCCGGCTCGACGTGGTGTTCAACAACGCGGGCATCGAGGGCAAGAACGGGCCGATCGGCACCCTCGGCCCGGCCGATTTCGACGAGACCTTCGGCGTCAACGTGAAGGGGACCTGGCTGGCGATGAAGCACGCCCTGCCCCACCTCGTGAAGACGAAGGGCACCATCGTCAACAACAGCTCGGCGGTGGCGGACGTCGGCTTCGCGGACTTCACCATCTACTCCGCGACGAAGGGCGCGGTGAACGCGCTCACCCGCGCGGCCGCGATCGAGTTCATCCCCCAGGGAGTGCGGGTCAACGCCGTCGCCCCGGGGCCGATCGTGACCGACATGGCCGCCCGGGTGTTCGGCGGCCTCGACGCGCTCCAGGCGGTCGCGAAGCAGGCCGTTCCGGTGGGGGTTCCGGGACGGGTGGAGGACATCGCCGCCGCGGTCCTCTACCTCGCCTCGCCCGAGGCGGGCTTCGTGGTGGGCCAGATCCTCACCGTCGACGGCGGCCTGACGGTGCGCTGAGCGTTCGTCGTGGCGACCGGGACGGGGCGGCTACCCTGGCCCCGGTCCCCGCGACAGCATCCGCGGCATCCAGGCGCGGCGGGCCGGCTCTCCGGAGCCTCCGGGGAGGCGGAAGCCGATGGTCGTCCCGATCCCCGGAGCGCTCTGGACGAACGTCGCGCCTCCGTGCGCCTCGACGATGCCCCGGACGATGGACAGGCCGAGGCCCGTCCCCCGCGTGGACTCCCCGCTCCAGTACGGGTCGAACACCCGCTCCAGCTCGTCCGCCTCGATGCCCGGCCCGTCGTCGGAGATGGAGCAGTGAACCCAGCCCTCGGTGACCCAGGCGCGGATGGTGATGCGCCCCTCGGTGGGGGCGAACTTCACCGCGTTGGCGAGCAGGTTGGAGATGACCTGGAGGAGGCGCTCCCGGTCGGCCTCCACCGGAAGGGACGGCGGAACCTCCAGCCGCAGCAGCTGTGACTTCTCGTCGGCGAGGGTCCGGAACGTGTCGGCCGCCTCCTGGAGCAGCGCGCTGAGGTCCTGCGGAGCGCGCACCAGCGACAGGTGCCCGGTCCGGATGGTCGCCGAGTCCAGGACGTTGCGGATCAGGGACTCCATCCGCTGGGCACACCGGGCGATGAACTCGCCGTGCTTCCGGGCCTGCGGTCCGAGCTCGGCCTGGGACTGGCCCAGGAGGTTCCGCGCGCCGAGCCGGAGCGCGCCGAGCGGATTCTTCATGTCATGGGAGACGATGGCCAGGAGCTCCTGCTCGGCGTTGAGCGCCTCCACCCGCTCCATGCTGGCGGCCGCGAGCACCAGGACGGTGATGCTCGCCACCGCGAGGAAGATCTGCAGCGTCAGCAAGCTCGTCTCCGGCGCTGCGCCCGCGAAGGGGCCGTGACCGCCGAGCGTCCCCCAGACGGCGAAGACCGACGTCAGGAGGATGGTCGCCGTCCCGCCCCGGGGGCCGAAGCGGATCGCCGCCCAGATGAGCACCGGGAACAGCACGTGTGCCTGCCGGAACGGCGCGGGATCGAGGGCCGGGCCCAGGAGGAAGACGAAGCAGCTGAGCCCCACCGCCGCGACGGCCAGCGCCAGCGCCTCGAGCGCCCTGCGGAGGGAGAGGGTCAGCCCGGGCAGGCCGGCCCAGGTGAGGATCACCGGCGCCACGACGAGATCCCCGAGCGCGTCGCCCACCCACCACACGCGCCAGGTCTCCAGCACGTGCCCGGGAAGCGCGAGCCCGGCGGACCGGAGCACGGCCACTCCCACCGTGGCGCTGACGGTGGTGCTGAGGATGGCCGCCAGGGCGACCAGCGCGACGACGTCGACCAGACGATCCAGCGCGAGGTGAATCCGGGCCACCCGGGTGAGCAGGGCGACCGCCAGTACCGCCTCGAGCGTGTTGCCGATGCCGATGCCCAGGGCAACCCCGAAGGAGGCTCCGCTCCAGATGTTGGCCACCACGGCGCCGAGCATCACCACCGGCCAGAGACGCACGCCCCGGAGGAGGAGCGCGGCCAGGGCGATGCCCGTCGGCGGCCAGACCAGCGTCGCGAGACCACTGACCGGCGCCATCGTGAGGCCCAGCCGGGCCGAGAGCACGTAGGCGACGAGGACGACGGCCAGCTCCGTCGTCCGAACGACGGCGCCTCTCCCCGGTCCAACGATGGGGTCAGTCTCCGGTGGCTCTGGTCGCGCCCTCACGCCCCGGTCCTTCCGCACCGTGAGTGAGGCTATCCCAAGGGCGCGGACCCCGCCGACGGGACACTTTCGATACAAAATAGGCAATACAAGCATACCGCCTATTGAATAGCCGTCCGGAGGGCGCATCATGTCGTTCTCATGGACGAGGTGGACACCGAGATCGTGGACCTGCTCCAGGCCGACGCCAGGCTGACGCAGGCGCAGATCGCGAAGAAGGTGGGGCTGTCCCAGCCCTCGGTCGCCGAGCGCATCCGGAAGCTCGAGGAGCAGCAGGTCGTCACCGGCTACACGGCGAAGGTGGACCCGCGGAAGCTCGGCAAGGACATCACCGCCTTCATCGGCGTGGCGATCGAGCATCCCAAGTACTTCGACGGGTTCGCCCGGAAGGTGCTGGGCCTCGAGGAAGTGCTCGAGTGCCACCGCGTCGCCGGCCAGGACAGCTACGTGCTCAAGGTGCGGACCGAGAACACCGGCACCCTGGACCGGCTCCTCACCGAGGAGCTCCGCACCCTGCCCGGCGTCACCCGGACCCAGACCACCATCGCCCTCTGCACGGTGAAGGAAGAGACGCGCATCACGCCGCGGAAGGAGCTCGCCCGATGAAGATCCAGACAGCGAGGCGCATGCGGAAAGTGGCTCCCTCGGCGGTGCGGGAGATCCTCAAGGTGGCGGAGCGTCCCGACGTCCTGTCCTTCGCCGGCGGCCTCCCCGCCCCGGAGCTCTTCCCGGCCCGGGAGCTGTCCCAGGCCTTCGAGACGGTGCTGCGACGGAACCCGGGCGCGGCGCTCCAGTACGGGATCACCGAGGGCTTCCTCCCCCTCCGCGAGTGGGTGGCCGCCCGGCTGAGCAGCCGGGGCATCGTCGCGAGCGCGGAGGACGTGATCATGGTCAGCGGGAGTCAGCAGGGCATCGACCTGGTGGCGCGCACCCTGCTGGACCCCGGGGACACGGTCCTGGTCGAGAACCCGAGCTACCTCGCCGCGCTCCAGGCCTTCTCCGCCTACGAGGTCGAGCTGGTGGCGCTGCCCGGCGACGGCGACGGGCTCCGGACCGAGCTGCTCGAGGAGGCAGTGCGGGAGCACCGGCCGGCCCTGGTCTACGTCGTCCCCGACTTCCAGAATCCGCGCGGCACCACGCTCGCGCCCCACCGGCGAACCGAGCTGGCAGAGGTCGCCCGGCGGTACGGCATTCCGGTGCTGGAGGACGACCCCTACGGCGCGCTCCGGTTCCGCGGGACGGCCGCCCCGCCGATCGCCGCGCTCACCGAAGGTCTCACCTTCCACCTCGGCACGTTCTCCAAGACCCTCGCCCCGGGGCTCCGGCTGGGCTGGGTGCACGGCCCCAGACAGGCGATGCGGGCCATGACCGTCGCCAAGCAGGCCTGCGACCTCCACACCGCGACGCTGACCCAGCACGCGGTGGTCGAGCTGCTCCGGACCTTCGACTACGAGGCGCACCTCGGGCGGATCCGAGCGGAGTACCGCCGGCGCTGCGAGGCCATGCTCCGGGCGCTGGAGCGCACCATGCCCCCCGGCACGCGCTGGTCCACGCCCGACGGTGGCCTGTTCCTCTGGCTCGAGCTGCCGCCCGGGCTACGCGACGAGGAGGTGTTCCACGCCGCCATCGAGCACGCGGTCGCGGTGGTGCCCGGGAGCGGATTCTTCGTCGGGCCGCCCCAGCACGGCTTCCTCCGGCTCAACTTCTCCAACCAGAGCGAGGCCAGCATCGACGTCGGCATGGCCCGGCTGGGGCGGACCCTCTTCGACCTCCAGGAGGCGTCGCGCTCGCGCGAGGTGCCCTCCTCGCTTCAGTAGGCATTGCGGGAGAGGAAGCCTCCCAGCGCCGTCCGGAGGAGGATCTTGAGGTCCAGGAGCAGCGACCAGTTCTCGATGTAGTAGAGGTCGTACTCGATTCGCTTCTGGATCGAGGTCTGGCCGCGAAGTCCGTTGATCTGCGCCCAGCCGGTGATGCCCGACTTCACCTTGTGCCGCAGGTGGTACTTCGGGATCTGCCGCTTGAACTCCTCGATGAACACCGGTCGCTCCGGCCGCGGACCGACCAGGCTCATGTCGCCGCGGAGGACGTTGAAGAGCTGGGGCAGCTCGTCGAGCGAGGTCCGGCGGAGGAGCGCGCCCACGGGGGTGCGACGGTCGTCCCCGGCGGTGGCCATCCGCGGTCCGGCCTGCTCCGAGCCCACCCGCATCGTGCGGAACTTGAGGATGGGGAACACCGCGCCGTCCATCCCCATCCGCTCCTGGCGGTAGAGCACCGGGCCGCGGCTGGTGAGCTTCACCACGACGGCGGTGATCAGCATCAGTGGCGAGAGGATGAGCAGCGCGAGCGCGGAGAAGAGGACGTCGAAGGCGCGCTTGGCCACCAGGTTCCACCCCTCCAGGGGTCCGCCCTGGAGGCTGACGATGGGCAGCCCGCCGAACTCCTCCAGCCCGCCGTAGAGCGTCACGTACTGAAAGAGGTCGGGGACGATCTTCACGTCCACCGTGTGCAGGGCGAGCCGCTCCATCAGGGACTTCATGAGCGGCATGTCCTCCGAGGGCAGCGCGAGGACGACCTGGTCCACCGGCCGTTCCCGGAGGACCTTCTCCAGATCGTCGGTGGTCCCGATGACCGGCGCCCCGCGCACCGTGGTGTCGGGGAGGAGCAGGTCGCGGGAGAGCACGCCGGTGACGCGGAAGCCGAGCTCGCGGTGATGCTCGATGGTCTCCACCACCCGCTCGCCGAGCTCTCCCGCTCCCACCAGGAGGATGGACTTCAGATTCAGCCCCCGGCGGCGCATCGACTCCAGCCACATCCGGAAGGCCACCCGGGTCGCGGCCACCAGCACGAACGAGTAGCCGGCGAAGAACACCAGGGTGAGCCGGGAGTAGCGCTCGCGGCCGAAGTAGGTCAGCGCGACCAGCACCAGGCTCCCGGTGATGGTGGCCTTGAAGAGCTCGAACACCTCCTCGAGGTGGGTCCGGACCCGGTTCGTCGCGTAGAGGCGCGATTGCCGGTACGCCACCGGGAACAGCACCAGCACCAGCACCAGGGTGACCAGCGTCTCCCGCGTCGGCGGCCGGGGAGCGGTGAAGGCATCGAAGCGCGTCACGTACGCCAGGGCGAAGGCGAGCGTGAGCATCACCACGTCGATGGCGACCTTGATCGATGTCCAGAACCGCTGCAGCCGGTTGAACACGTCCCTGCACTACCACGGAAGCCGGTCGCGGAGGTCGGGACGGCCGGCGATCACGGCCTCCACCTTCCGGCGAATGGCATCGCGGAAGCGCTCCTCCGAGAACAGCTCCGCACGGCTCCGGGCCCGCGCGGGCTCGAAGCCGCGCTCGAAGGCCTCGAACCGTCCGAGCGCCTCGACCAGGGCCTCCGGCACCGGAGCGTCGAAGAACAGGCCCGTCTCCGGGGTGAGGGTCTCCAGCGCGCCGCCGCGCGCGAGGGCGATGACCGGGCGGCCCGACGCGAGGGCCTCCAGCGGAGCGATGCCGAAGTCCTCCTCGCCGGGGAAGACCAGCGCCCGGGCGCCGCAGTACAGCCCGGGGACGTCCGCATCGGGCACCTTTCCCAGCCAGCGCACGTTGGGAGGAAGCCCCTCGCGGAGCAGCCGCGCGTCCTGCCCGTCACCGGCGATCCACAGCGGCTGGCCGGTCCGGCGGAACGCCTCCACCGCCAGGTCCACCCGCTTGTAGGGCGCGAGGGCTCCGAGCCAGAGGAAGTAGCCATCGCGAGGCCGGTCGCCGACGTTGAACCGGACGAGGTCCACCGGCGGGTGGATGACGTCCGCCTCGCGGCCCCAGAAGCGGGCGATCCGCCGTGCCACGTGCTCGCTGTTCGCCACCAGCGCGTCGGGATCGGCCGCGGTGCGCCGGTCCCAGGCCTGGAGGGCCGGCCGGCTCGCCGCAGCGGCGAGGCGGACCGGAAGGCTGGCGCGACCCGGGCCGAAGTACGCGTCGAACTGATCCCACATGTAACGCATGGGCGAATGGACGTAGGCCAGATGGGGCACGCCCGGCGGAACACGGGCTCCCTTGGCCACGCAGTGGCTGGAGGAGACGACGAGCTCGAAGCCGCGCAGGTCAAAACGACGGAGCGCGGCCGGCATCAGCGGGAGCAGCGTCCGGTAGCGGTGGGCAATGCCGGGCACCCGCTGCAGCAGCGAGGTGTGGATGGGGCGCGACTCCACGTCCGCGCCCACGCTTCCCGGCACGTGGAGGAGGGTGAAGACCTCCGAGCCGGGGAAGAGCCGGACCAGCTGGGCGAGCACCAGCTCTCCGCCACGGCGCCCGGTGAGCCAGTCATGGACGAGAGCAACGCGAATCACGAGGGGTTCGAGTCGCTCCCGTGTAGCATGCCCCGGCCGCGGCACTGAACATGGCCTCCCGGGTGCTCATCGACCTTCGGATGGTGTCCGGCCGGCTGCACGGCATCGCCCGGTACGCGCTGGAGCTGGCCCGGGTGCTGCCCGCGCTCGCGCCGGACCTCGCGTTCGAGGGGCTCGGGCCACCGGGCGGGCTCCCCGAGCTCGGCCCGCTCGCGCCCGGCTTCACGGTGCATGCCGCGCCGGCGGCGTTCCTGTCGCCCCTCGAGCAGCCGGCGCTCGCGGCCGTGCTCCGGCGGCTCCGCCCGTCGCTCTTCCACGCGACGTCGTTCTCGGTGCCACTGCTCTGGCGCGGCCCGCTGGTGGCGACGCTCCACGACGCCGCGCACCTCGTCCGCGGCGACGAGTTCGGCGCGCTCACCGCGGTGTACTACCGGCTGGTGGTGCGCCCGACGGTGCGTCGCGCCCGTGCCCTGCTCACCGTGTCCGAGTTCGCCCGGCGCGAGCTCGCCGGCCGGCTCGGCGTACCCGAGTCGCGCTGGACCGTCGTCCCTCCGGGAGTCGATGCGCGGTTCCGGCCTCCCACTCCCGAGGAGCGGCTCGCCGTGCGCGCCCGCTACGGGCTTCCGCCCCGTTACCTGCTCGCGGTGGGCAACCCCAAGCCCCACAAGAACCTCGCGCTCCTCGCCCGCATCGCCGCTCGCCTCCCCGTCCCGCTCGTGCTCCTCGCCGGAGAGGCGGCCGGACGCGTGTTTCCCAGCCCGACCCGCGTCCTCTCCCAGGTCGACGAGGCGCACCTGCCCGCGCTCTACGGAGGCGCCGAGGCGCTCCTGCTCCCCTCGCGCCACGAGGGCTTCGGGCTCCCCGCGCTCGAGGCGATGGCCAGCGGGAGCCCGGTGCTCGCCGCCAACGCCGGATCGCTCCCCGAGGTGACCGGCGGCGCCGCCGGGCTGCTCGACCCCGACGCTCCGGAGGCGTGGCTCGCCGCCAGCACCGCGCTCCTCGAGGACCCGGGAATGCGCGCCCGCTGGGTCTCCGCCGGCCGCGAGCGGGCCCGGGCCTACACCTGGGAGCGGTGCGCGCGGCAGACGCTGGCGGTCTACCGCTCGGCCCTGTGAACCAGGCCCACGCCCCACACCAGCGCGAACCCCAGCGACACGCTGGGGTGGAAGGGCAGGTAGTGGGCGATGCCCAGCGTCTGGTAGCCGATCCAGGAGAGCGCCGCCCCGAGCGCGACCGTGTTCCCCTCCCGGGCCCGCTGGAGAAGCGCGCGCAGGAGCGCGGCGTGGAGCAGCACCCAGAGCGCCAGCCCGGGCAGCCCCGTCTCCGCCCAGACGGTGAGGGCGATGGAGTGGGCGTCCCGCGAGAGCTGGTCGGTGATGCCGGTCGCTCCTGCCCTGGCCAGCGCCGCGGTCCGGTAGTTGCCGAAGCCCACGCCCAGCCACGGGTGCTGGTGGACGAGGTCCCAGCCCGCGCCGCGAGCCAGCGCCCGCTCGCCGCCGACGAAGTTCTCGGTCGCCGCGCCGAGCCGCGCGTGCCAGCCCGGGCTCACCAGCGCCGCGACACCGAGGAGCAGGACGAGAACTCCCACCGCGGTGCGGACCCGCGCGCTCCGGGTCACCACCACGGCGGCAAGCACCACCAGAAGCAGAGCGGTGAGGAGCGCCGCCCGGGCGTAGGCGAGGACGATGCAGCCGACGCACGCGACGCCGAGCGCGGCGGCGAGCGCCCGGACTCGCGGCCCCGCGGGGCGGAGCGCGATGGCCACCGCCGGTCCGAGCGCGGCGATCGATGCGTGCGCCAGCCGCAGCCGGTGGAAGAAGAAGCCTCCGGCGGCGTAGCGGTCCTCGCCGCCGAACGCCTCGTGGACCCGGTCGACCGGCACCCGGAGGACGCCGGGGACCGGAATCGACCAGCGCACGAGGTGCTGCACCGAGGACAGCGCGAGCGAGAGCAGGCCCCCGGCGACGAGGAGCGCGGCCGGCCAGGTCCAGCGGACCACCTGGGCTCCCAGCAGCGCGGCGGCGGCGAGCGCGGCGGTGTCCAGGCAGTGCAGCCAGAGCGCGGCCGGAGGAAGGCCCGGAGCCCAGACCGCGCGAGCGACCAGCGGCGACACCGCCTGCCATCCGGCGAGGCCGAGCGCGGCGCGCACCGGAAGCCGCGCACCGGCCGGGAGCGACGCTCCGCGGAGGACGAGGACCGCCGAGGCGATGAGGGAGACGTCGGCGACGGCCTGGAGCAGCCCCTCGGCGAGCCAGAACGCGGCGGCCCAGGCGGCCACCAGCACCGTCGCCACCCGTGCTGCGCTCACGCCGGCGCTCCGGACCACCCCCGCTGTCGGAGGAACCGGCGCGCCCACCCGGGCGGGATCCAGAGGAGCGCCGCGAGCGCCACGGTGAGGGCGAGGATGGGGAGCGCGGCGGCGAGGAACGGCGCCATCCGGCCGGCGTTCACCAGCGCCCTTGCGATGACGGTGAGCCCCCACAGCCCCATCGTGACCGCGAGGCCTTCCACCAGCGCCCCGGTCAGCGACGTGCCCCGGCCTGGACGGAGCGCCAGCGCCACCGCCAGCAACGCCGCGGGCACTCCGGCCAGCGGGTAGGCGAAGCGGTTGCCGAGCGCGAGGAGGAAGAGCCGGTCGGGGAGGCCCACCTCGCGCCGGGCGCGGATCTGCTGCCGCAGCACCGGGAGGCGCATCTGCTCCGGCCGTCCTGGCCGGATGGCCAGCAGGGAGCGGGGGATTCCGAGGTCCACCGTTTCCTCGGTGAGGGTGGTCAGCTTGAGGCCACCGCGCCGGTCGAACGCCCGCCGCGTCACGCCCACCAGGCGCCACCGCGTCCCGCCGGCGTGCTCCATGCCGTTGGCGTCCACCCGCTCGGCGAGCTCGAACTCGGGGGTGATGCGCAGGAGGGTGATGCCGCGGAAGCCGGACTCCACGTCCCCGCTCTCGAGGTGGAGGATGCGGTCCTGGTGCCGGAACCACTGCTTGCGCTCGTAGAAGGAGCGCCAGTCTCCCCAGCGGTGGAAGCGCAGCGCGGTGATCTCGTCCACCCGCCGGCTGGCCTTGCCCACCACGAACTCGTCCATCAGCCCGAGGACGAGGGCGGTGACCAGCGCCACCGCTCCCACCGGGAGGAAGAGCACCCGCCGCCCGAACCCGAGGGCGAGGATGGCGGTCAGCTCCCCGCGGCGACGGAGCAGCGAGACGAGGGTGGCGCTCGCCAGCAGCAGGGCCGCCGGCGCGAGCTGATGCGTGGCCACCAGCGCCTTCCACCCGTAGAGCTCCACCACGTCCCGGACCCAGTTGGGGCCGGTGTACGCGCGGGCGCGGTCGACGAAGTCCGCCACCAGGAACACCACCAGGAGCCCGGCGAGCACCGCGCCGACGAGCACCAGGTAGCGCTTGAGGATGTGCCGGAGGAGCAGCCCGCGCATCAGGCCACCACCCCCCGCCGGGTGAGACGGACGAACAGCCAGGTCCCGAAGGCGCCGAAGACGAGGTTCGGAGCGATGCCCGCGAGCCAGGGCGCGAGTCGGCCCGCGGTGCCGAGGTTCTCGAAGCTGCGCTCGACGATGTAGTAGGCGACGTACGCGGCGAGCGCGAGCATGTACCCCCGCGTCCGCGCCGCGCGCGAGGACATGGCGAGGGGCACGCCGAAGAGCGCGAAGGCCAGCGGGGTCAACCCCTCCGCGAGGCGGACGTGGAAGGCGGTGAGGAACGGTGCCGGGCTCCGGCCGCCGCTCCTCGCGTCGTCGGCCGCGGCGAGCAGCTCCCGGGGAGTGAGCTCCTCCTTGGGCGAGCGGAAGTGGTTCTTCCGGAGGATGGAGTCCTCCACGCCGATGGAGAGGCTCCCGTCACGGAAGGTGAGGACGGCGTAGTCGGTCCCGGTGTGCTCGGCGCGGTGCACCTCGCCCGCCTTCAGCCCCACCGCGAGCGACGCGCCTCGCCCGGAGGGATTCACCGTCCCCTCGTGGGCGAGCACCAGCAGGGGTGCCCGCGGGTCGCGGTCGTCGTGGACCAGCACGTGCGTCCACACGCCTCGCTCGCGGTCGACCTCCTGGGCGTAGAGGGTGAGGTCGGTCAGGTCCTCGTAGAAGACGCCCGGACGCACGTCCCCGAGCACGTTCTTCTTGATGACCTCGCTCACCTGCACCTTCACCTGCTTCAGCCCCCAGGGCTCCGCCGTGGAGGCCAGGAGCAGCACCAGGACGCCGAGCCCGCCACCCACGGCGAGCGGGACCCGGGCCAGCTGCCAGGGCGTCGCCCCGAGCGAGAGCAGGGCGAGGAGCTCGCGGTCCTCACCCAACCTTCCGAGGCCGAGGAGGATGGCGAGCAGGAAGCCGACCGGCAGCGACATCACCAGGAGGTGGGGGCTCAGGTGCACCACCAGCCGCAGGAAGTCCCAGAGCGTCACCGCCGAGCCGAGCAGCACCTCGGTGCCCCGCAGGAACTGCATCACGAACAGCAGCAGGAAGAGGAACACCACCCAGAGCAGGAGCGGCACCAGCAGCTCGCGCAGCAGGTACCGGACGAGCAGCGGGAGCTCGGGCCATCTCACGGGCGCGGAGTCCCGAGCCCCCGGGACCCGATGTCCCGCCGGTACTGCATCCCCTCGAAGGAGATGCGGCTCACCGCCCCGTAGACGTTGGCGCGGGCCTCGGCCAGGGTGGGGCCCCGGGCGCAGACCGTGAGGACGCGGCCACCCGCCGTCACCAGCGCGCCGTCGCGGATCGCGGTGCCGGCGTGGAAGACCTGGCAGCTGCCGCCGATGCGGTCGGCGCCGGTGATGCGCCCGCCGGTCACCGGCGCCGCAGGGTAGCCGGGGCTCGCGAGCACCACGCCCACCGAGGCGCCGGGCAGCACCTCGAGAGGCCGGGGCGCGAGCGTGCCCCGCGCGCAGGCGTCGAGCCAGGGAAGCAGGTCCTCTCCGAGCGACATCGTCAGCACCTGCACCTCGGGGTCGCCGAAGCGGGCGTTGAACTCGAGGACCGCCGGACCTGCCCGGCCCACCATCAGGCCGGCGTAGAGCGCGCCACGGAACGGCGTCCCCCGACCGGCCATGGTCCGGAGCACCGGGGCGATGACCTCCTCGCCGACCCGGGCCAGCGCCGCGGCGTCGAGCACCGGTGCCGGACAGTACGCGCCCATGCCGCCGGTGTTGGGGCCCCGGTCACCGTCGAGCAGCCGCTTGTGGTCCTGCGCCGGCGGGAGCAGCACGTACCGTGCGCCGTCGCACAGCGCGATGACGCTGACCTCCTCGCCGTCCAGCACCTCCTCGAGGACCAGCGTCCGGCCCGCCTCGCCGAGGGCCGCGAGCGCGCGCACCGCCTCGACCGCCTCGTCCGCGTCGCGCGCGACGATGACGCCCTTCCCTGCCGCGAGCCCGTCCGCCTTCACCACCACCGAACCGCGAGCCCGGGCCCAGGCTTCCGCCTCGCGGACCGAGGTGAACGCCCGGCCGGCAGCCGTGCGGACGCCGGAGGCGAGCATCACCTCCTTGGCGAAGGCCTTGCTCCCCTCGAGCCGTGCCGCCGCGGCGTCCGGACCGAAGACCGCGATGCCGGCCGCGCGCAGGGCATCGGCGACTCCCGCCACCAGGGGCGCCTCTGGCCCCACCACCACCAGGTCCGCGCGGGCCTCGCGGGCGACGGCCACCACCGCCTCGGGGTGGTCCG